>JACLAC010010268.1_pt1 | contig 123201 bp, 106 predicted proteins | sample 8027881 | NCBI WGS metagenome assembly JACLAC01 (sample SAMN15725517, study PRJNA655200) | protist metagenome | isolation source: fluorescence activated cell sorting (FACS) single amplified genomes of... | place: Spain: Blaines Bay Microbial Observatory, Mediterranean Sea | collected 2016-01-19
CATCAGTGCTGGTGGATCCGCATTAATTACGGCAATGGTCTGTACTGGAATTTTGCTTAATATCAGCCATCATATACATAAGCCAACAAAAACATCCCCACCACGCAACTGAAATTTTGAGGGTAGAAATTGACTCCCCACAGACTTCTTCTAACTGCCATTTTATTTATTTGTTGTTGGGGAAACATTCTCCCAATTTCTCGTGCTGAGACGGAAAAATCCAATCAGGCTGAAATCCTTTCGGGGATGAACATTGATTGGCAGAATTGGTTAGTCGCATTGCGACGAAATTCTAATGCTGTGAGGGAATTATTAAGCAAAAGTGAGGACTGGAGAGATTTAAGAGGTTCGGGCCCCTTTGCTGGAATGACTACGGTTATGCTAGCTGCAAAATTTGGCAGTCTTGAACAGCTTGATTTAATTTTGGCAAAAAAACCTGATCTCTCTATTCAAGATGAATTAGGTAAGACTGCTCTACATCATTTGCTTGAACGAAAAGGCGTTTACAAAGAAAAGCTCAAAAACTTGGTTGCAGCCGGAGCACCAGTTAATCATGCAGATGTCAATTTTAATACTCCACTACACTTGGCAGCGGGAAAAGAGGGAAAAGAGAGTCTACAGTTGCTACTTCAATATGGTGGGTACTTAGAAGCAATGAATCTTTATGGGAAATCACCTCTGATGATAGCAGCTGCAACTGGAAAAGAATCGAATGTAGAATTCTTGATTAGTTCTGGTGCAAATCCACTAGTCGAGTCTGCCTCTGGATTTAATGCATGGATGTATGCCGCAAAAGGAGGTAATGAAAGTATATTAGAGTTTCTTGTGCAGAACTCATCAATTCAGGTTGGATATACAGATAAGATTCACTTAAGAACTGCGCTACACATGGCTGCAATTGAAGGCCATTTTGATACTATTAAGTATTTAATCTCCTTGGGATTGAATGTCAATCATGGAGATAGATTGGAAATAACACCACTTCATCTGGCTGTAATTTCACAAAAAGCTGAATCAGTTGATCTCCTTCTAAGTAATGGGGCAAGTGCTTATAAGCGAAGTAATAGTGGTGTGACTCCTCTAGAATTAGCAGTGCTTTCAGGAAATCTTCCAATCCTAAAACTGCTTTTAAAACAGCCCCCAGATTCACAATTGGTGACTAGTGCAAGAGAGAGCGCATTGAGAGAAGCTGCATTTCAGGGTAATTTCAACTTAGTTCAAGAACTGGTTCAACAAAACATAGCTCCCCACGCCAAAAATATAAATGGACAGACAGCTTGGATAATGGCTGTTTCCACTGGACATAACGAGATTGCTGACTTTCTTGCCTCACAGCCTGGACCGCAAGCTGTGAACATAATTTTTGCTGCAGAATTTGGATTCAATGAACGTCTTTCAGTTCTACTGAAAGAGAATGTTGATATAAACGTGTCAGATGTCAGAGGATTTTCTCCAATAATGTTTGCAGCAGGTAGAGGCGATGTAGAAATGTTGTCCAATCTAATTAAATACGGTGCCCATGTTAATCACCAAAGCTTACGGGGTTGGAACGCACTCTCCTTGGCAATTTCAAGTGGATCATTAGAAACAACCAAAAAGATTTTACAAGTAAATTCAAAGTTACTTTTACAGAAAGACAAAGAAGGCTGGAATGCACTTCATTGGGCAGCATTTCATGGTGATTTAGAAATCATTAACTTTTTGTTACCTTTCTTTGATGATGTTGACTTTCAAGATCATCAGCAAAGAACTCCTCTGCAAATAGCAGCAATAGAGGGCCATGAAAAAATCGTAAGAACACTGCTGGATTGGAAAGCATCAGCATCGATAAAAGATCAATTGGGCCGAACTGTGTTGGAACAGGCAATTCTGTATCGACAAAAGGACGTCTTAGAGAACCTTTTAGCTGTGGGCTCCACAGCCAGTGCTGGCTTAAGGTATGCGTCTTCAATTGGAGAAGTAGGGTTATTACCTTTATTTGAAAAATATGATGCTAATCTAGATGCATCAGATGACGATGGGAATACCCCTTTGCTATTGGCTATTATAGGTGAACATTTCGGAACTGTTTTCTCACTACTGGAGTCCGGTGCTGATCCAAATCTGGCCAATACCCAAGGACTTTCTCCATTAGTTCTGGCAATCAGAAGTCATCAACCTCAACTAACCTCGATTCTGTTGGAACGGGCTTTAGATCTTGAGAGACAAGATCCTTTTGGAAACACCCCTTTACTAATTGCTGTGCTAAATGGAAATGAACAGATTATTGACCAATTAATCATCGCTGGAGCCAAATTGGAGCATTTCAATTATATGGGACAGAATGCACTCCATCTCGCTGCTCTTCAAGGACAGGTAAATATTGTCAAAAAATTACTTGATGCCAAATTAAGCCCAATAAATCCAGATCAATTTGGGCTGACAGCATTGCATAGAGCGGCTGAAAATGGGCATGCTGGTGTAGTTAGAATTTTTTTGAAAGCCAAATCAGTTGATCCGAATATAAATGTTCTTGATGCACACGGTGATGGAGGAACACCATGGATTTTAGCTGCCAAACGTGGTCACATCAATGTGCTCGAAGCTTTGTTTGAAGCCAGTGCGGATCCCGACGCGGTTGAGCTACTCAATGGAACGAGTGCTTTGCAAGCTGCCTCAGCTGAAGGGCAACGATCTACAGTTCGATGGTTGTTAGAAAAAAATCTATCAAAAATAGATGAAACAGATTTTTTTGGAAATACTGCCCTGCACTACGCAACTCAAAAAAGACAGGATTTAGTTATACAGGAATTAATGAGGTGGGGAGCCAATCCGCAGAAAGTTAATTATGAGGGTAAATCACCATCAGAGATCGCTCAAATATTACATGATGAAACTCTATTAGACCCGCAATTAGATCCTCGTAAATGAAAGAGCAGCAGGCCTACGTTTTCGATGCCTATGGGACACTACTAGACATACATTCTGCCAGTCGTCAAAATTCAAAGCTATTGGGCGAAAATGCCTCGAGAGTCTCTGACTTATGGAGAAGGAAGCAATTAGAGTATACCTGGCTACGAAGTTTGATGGGAATCCACGTTGATTTTTGGGAAATTACAAAGGATGCGTTATCCTACTCATTAGAATATTTTGAGATAGATCATGAAAATAGTTTTGATGAACTCTGTGCAAGCTATCTAGAAGTTTCTTGTTATACTGAGGTACCGCCGCTTCTGAAAAGCATGAAAAATCAAGGACAAAAGATTGCTATTCTCTCAAATGGTTCTCCGAATATGATTCACAGTGCTGTGAAGGCAAACAATCTTGAAGATTTGTTTGATGCCATTCTTTCAGTAGAGGATGTGGGGATTTTTAAACCAGATCGAAAAGTATATAGTTTAGTAGAAAGAAAATTAGGCATTGTCCCTGAAAAAACTAACTTTTTCTCATCAAATGCTTGGGACGTTGCAGGAGCAAGTGTTTTTGGATTTTCTGTAGTCTGGGTGAACCGCTTTAATCAACCCGCAGAAAGACTACCAGGGAGGCCGAGACTTACGGTAAAGAATTTGGTTGATTGGTGGGAGAAAGAAGGACGATCTAGACTATTTATTTGAGATTGTGAGTTCGGATAATTGATTGAAATAATCAGGAAAAGTTTTGTTCACACATGTTGGATTAAGAATAGTGATGGGCACTTCGCTGCACGCTGCAAGTGAAAAAGCCATGGCCATTCGATGATCATCATAGGTTGAAATCTCTGCGGGCATCAATTCTCTTGGTGGTGCAATGATGAGGTAATCCTCGCCTTCATCGACGAAAGCTCCGAGCTTTTTGAGTTCACAGGACACTGCTTTTAGCCGTTCGGTTTCCTTAAGACGCCAATTGTAAATATTGCGGATTGCTGTTGTACCCTTGGCAAATAATGCTGTGACAGCAAGTGTCATTGCAGCATCGGGCATCTCGTTCATGTCCACGTCGATTCCTTTGAGGTTTCCAGAACCTTGGACCGTAATCTTGTTGGCCTGCCAGCCAACTTCTGCACCCATCATCTCTAAAACTTTAGCAAATTGGGCGTCACCTTGAAGGCTCTCAGTCCCGCATCCAACAACCGTTACGGAGCCACCCGTAATCGCAGCTCCAGCTAAAAAATAAGACGCGGATGATGCATCTCCTTCAACGAAATAGGTTTCAGGACTTTGATAGTTTTGAGGTGCATTAATGTAAAAGTTCCTAAAATCTTCGGAGGCAACAACATTCACCCCAAATCGACTCATCAGTCGGATTGTCATCTCTACATAGGGAATAGAAACAAGATGATCTCTGATTCTAATCTCAACTGGGGTTTTGGCGTATGGTGAGGTTAGTAAGATCGCTGAAAGGTATTGACTGCTAATCGCTCCACTTAGTTCGGTGACTCCCCCTAGAAGCCCATCAGCAATAATCTCTACAGGTGGACAACCTGTATTATATATAGATCGAACATGAGCACCAAGTTGGTTTAATCCATCTAGTAAATCTTGGATGGGCCTTTCTCGCATGCGTTCAATGCCATCTAAAACAAATCGACCATGCCCCAAAGTAAGTGCAGCTGTTAGTGGTCGGATTGCTGTACCAGCATTCCCTAAAAACAGTTTGGCTTCAACTACGGGGATTCTCCCTACCACGCCCCTGACTTTAATCTTCTTATTAGGCCTATCCTCTTCATAAGATATTTTGAGTTTCGCCAGGGCATCAACCATTCTCCGCACATCGTCGCTGTCGAGCAAATTCTCAATGAGTGTCTCACCCTCCGAAAGCATTGCTAGCAGAAGGACTCGGTTAGATAAACTCTTTGAACCGGGTAGAGTGATGCTTCCAGAAATTCTGCGAATTGGATCAAGTCGGAGTTGCTCAGTCATGCACTCTGTCGAATCTTTTTCTCGATAAAAAACTCTGCTGCTTTGTAGGAACTCCTCACCAAAGGACCTGAGGCAACATATAAAAAGCCCATCTCCTCTCCGATCTTTTTGAACTCTTCGAATTCTTCAGGGGTAACAAATCTTTCTACAGCAAGATGCTTGAGTGTTGGCTGTAAGTATTGACCTAAAGTTAAAAAACTGACACCAACCGTTCTCATATCACGCATTGCCGCAACAACCTCTTCCTTGGTTTCACCCAAACCGAGCATTAAAGAAGATTTTGTGTATCTATTTTTCGAACTGCTCTCATGAAGATATTTGAGAACCTCAAGAGATTGATCGTAGGTTGCTCTGGGGTCTCGTACCCTTGGCGTCAATCGACGAACTGTCTCAAGATTATGTGCCAACACAGCAGCTTGTGAATCAATAATTTGCCGAACCAAGTTGAGTTCACCACGGAAATCAGGCATCAGGATTTCGATTAATAAATTCGGATTTGCCCTTCGTGTTGATCGGATGCATCGGGCAATGTGACCAGCACCCTGATCTTCCAAATCATCCCGATCTACAGTTGTCAAAACAACATATCCTAGTTTCATCTGACGTATAGTCTCAGCCAATTTCAGGGGCTCTTCCTTGTCAAGTGGATTTGGATTTTTTTCTGTTTTCACCGAGCAAAATCGGCAGCCTCTTGTACAGGTGTCACCCATTACCATGAAAGTTGCAGTTCCACTATTCCAGCATTCACCAATGTTTGGGCAACGAGCTTCTTCACATACTGTGCTTAAGGCTAGTTTTCTTGCCTGATTTTCAATCCAATGAAATCTTTCTCCGGACGGGAACCTTACTTTCAGCCAGGAGGGTTTGGGAAGCCGATCGTACCGCTTTCGAAAATTCTGTTTCTCTAAAATAGTTGTCATGTTCTTAAATGGAGATTGATAAGCATACAAGATTAACCTACCCCTTTCAGGGCAGCCTCCTCCGCACGTGCTTCCTCAAGGAATTCTTGCTGCATTGTCCCAAAATGTTCAAGATGAACTGCATGAGGTGAATAGTAAATATTCAAGTTACCCCGATCAGTGTCTTCCCAAAATGTCGGTCCTGAGAATCGCAGCCTAGCGAAAATGATTTTCATATTTTTTAGAAATACTTCCTCACCGAGTAGATTTCGATCTTGCAACGTGTCTTTGGCAATCACTCTGGCTCGTGCCGTATCCCCTTTGGCTATGTAGTGCAATGCTAGGCCGATATGTAGGAGACGTATTCCGTGAGAATTGCTGAAGAAAGCAACCAACTGTTCCCTTTCGGAACCCGTGGGATTGTCCAGTAGGAGAAAAGATTTAAGCAGTGTATCTTGTACCTCTGGATCCCAATTGAGTTCATCAATGTGAATCATAATTTTCTGCATTTCTGTTGCAATCACATCTAAGATGAATCCCACTGCTGGGGATTGGCGAACTGCCTTAAAACATTCGGCATTGTAAAAGGTGAGATAGAAAAAGCAGGTCTTCACCCGATCAGCCATACCAGCTTCTACCAAGGCATTTGTAAAAAGCCCATAGTGAAAAATTAAATTGTACAGATTCCTTGGTTCGTTATTGTACATTCCATGTTTTAGTGCAAAACGTAAATGAGTATTCAAGCGCACCATTGTCATTGTGATGAGATCGTCGTCTCTCAAATCAACTCCTTTGCGGCCCAACATTCCTACTTGTTCTACACACAAGGTTGATAGGTCAAAATCTCCCTTTTCAAGAAAATTAATGTAGACATTTCCAATTAGTCGAAGACTTTTTTGCTCAAAAAACAATTTAGTTTTCTCAATTGTTTTCATCTCGTCTTGCATGGTTTTGAAAGAAATATCTTCTCGGATTGATTGCTGAACCTTGAAGAATGAATCTGGTAGCAGGTGTTTAAATTCCACGTAAAATCGAAGTAAATCGCCCAACCCTTCAATAATCAATGCCTTCGGCTCTTTGTAAGGAGTAAAGGTCAGTAAATCAATAAGCTGGTTCTGTGCTTCAAATAACTGTAGTTGCTCTTTGGGATAGGCTTCTTTCGTTTTTTTACGTGTTTTCTGCTGTGCTAAGTTGTGAAAAATCGATTTGCTTCCACCAAGTACCTGGCGGATTACGTTATGGGTTTTGGTGGATAGTAGAACTGCGAGGACAAAAGGGAAATTGGTGAATAAGAAAACAGGGAAGAGTACGTGATAGTTGAAAACTAGACTTGGTGATACATCATAGCCTAGTTCTGGGAGAAGTTTTAAAGTACAGCAGTGAGCTGTACATGCCATAGTCCACCAGACAAAGGACATGGTCGGCACATTTTCCATGTAAAGATCAATGAGTTTAGGAGCACTTTGTGCGGCTAAGCTTACCACAACGGTGATACTGGCTAGGATAGAACCTAGATAAACCGTCCAAACTATTGGTGAATATCCCGCGTCAATGTTAAGCCAACTTAATTGATCAGGCTTGGGTAAAACGTTCTCGTAGACTGGAAAAATAAATGTAATGAACAGACGATCGAGCACAATTACTAGCAGCATACAAATAATAGCAATTCGTAGAGATAAGTTGCTGGTTAGTAACTGTATGATCGGCTGGAAGAAGCCGCTTCCGATTTTGGCATCTGCTCGCATTACTTGTGAGGACATGATCTTCAAAAATTACCCTGTTTTCCTAAGAATTACCTTGTCTTCATCATGTGAAATTGGTTTTTGATAACGGATTCGCCCTTCATTAGTTTCTAGAATAGCTTGGAATGTAGGTTTATGCTCAAGTTCTAACTTTTCTTCTTCATCCAATTCGTAAATGGTCTTTGCTCGCTTAGCTGTGATCAGGACTTTTTCAAAAAGATTGATTTCACCATGTTTGCTGTGTTCTTCCATAAACTTAAGATAGTCTGAATTCATGTAAATCTCTGAAAAAATGGTTGGTAGTAAACTAACGAATCTGTCTTAGAAGGTCCTCAGCTTCTTGCTGAAATGGAGAGTCTTTCATCTCAGAAAGTTTGTTTAAATATCCCGTGGCTTCCTCTGTTTTGTTCTGATTCAAACTGATGCGGGCTAAATTTCTTAGACGCAAATCATCCCAACGGGCATTGTCAAGCTGTAGTAGATATTTGCGAGCATCGTCAGTTTTGCCCTGAGCCTCCATTACAGCGGATAAGTTCAGTCGGGCCATATTCCGTGAAAAGTTTGGAACTTCCTGCCCAAGAATGATCTCATTCAATTGTTTTTCAGCTTCCCCCCAGTTCTCAAGTCGGCTCTGTGCTTCAGCAACTTGCAATTGACTAGCAATCCTCATTGATGCAGTATTTGCTTGCTCTAGGTAATGAGTGAGGGCTTTAACCTCTTGTTCGGGGTTTTTTTGAAAAGCAGCTGTCACTGCAGCTTTCTGAGTAGCGAAAAAAAGATTGGCTTCAGTCTCTATTTTTAGTCGTTGTTGCTCCTGCCAATACCAAACCCCAATACCAACTGCCACAACGGCCAGTCCTCCTACGAAGTATCTTTGGCGTTGTCGATAGATTCGATCAGCCATAAGAAACATTATTTGTTGAAAACGATCTGGCTTATTGAGATTCAAATCGCTTGGTGAATTGTTGGGAGAATTGCTTTGCTTGGACATTTGTAAAGATGTATATCAGTAGGTACTCATGCTTTTTGCATGAATTCGGGCTGGAAAATCCGTGCCTGAACTGTTTAAAAGTCAAGCCTCTTACGATGAGACTATCTTGCGATTAGTGCAAGCTCAAAGGATGGCTTGTTTGCTGCAAAGCTTTGAGCCCAATCTATCAACTTAAAACCAGCTTGCCACAAGGAATTCCCACCATGAATGGCATTTGGAAACGCAGACTAACCATAATTACTCGACTGATATTCACATTGGCAACAGCCTTATTTGTGGGTGGAATGGGTGGAGGAGATGAAAATCACAATGGTGGGTTGCCTCTACCTGAAAAAAACTTTGTTGTCGGCATCACTGATCGCACTGGAATGCAGACTGAATCCTCTCGCTTAACTTGGGAGGGTAAGGTCAATTTTAGAGGAAAATACGGTGAAGCAACAGTCAGCGTCCCTTTCGCAAAGATAAGACAAGTTGATTTTAGGCAGGCAAACACAGGGACATCAGATTATACAATTGCAACGGTGACTCTTAACTCAGGGCAGCAGCTGGATCTGTCGCTTGAGAACCAGTCAAACGTGTATGCAGAAACCCCCTTTGGTGAACTGGAAATCAGTGTAGCCGATCTCCGTCAGTTGGATTTCTCCGAATGAACTTTGTCCGAATAATCCTAGTTGTCAGTTTTGTTTTTGGATCTGTGAGCTACGCCCTTTCACAATCAAACTTTTTTCAGGAAGACCTATTTAATCTCGAATCAGATGTAATGAGTGGATTTAGTGACGACGGTCGAATGAAGGTGTTGATGTTGACTTTGGCTCCCTATGGGATGACCGAAACAGCAGCTGGAGAAATTAGCAAAGCTTTGCAGTTGAGCATCTTCAACACAAATCATTTCACAGTAGTAGGACCTTCAGAATGGAACGCTCAAATTCGTGAAAGAGATCCAAGTCTTGCAGACTGTAATGATATTGCCTGTGGAGTTTTGGTTGGAAAGCTTTTCAGGGCTGACAAGGTTCTCGTCGGATCTATCCGAAACACCTCTGCTTTAGGATTAGACGGAGAGACCCAAGGTTTTCAGATGGATGTTCGGCTGGTTGATGTGTTGACTAATGTGACTGATTACACCGATCAGATTTTATTTGCTGATGCACAAATGCATGAAGAGTTTTTCATGCTGGCACAGCGACTTTCCAAAAATACAGAATTGCATGGGTATGTGACGAGTCTGACAAACAGCAGTATTGTTCTAGATTTAGGGGTGGAGCACGGTTTGGAGATGGGAGCTCAATTTGTGATTTTTCGTCGAGAAGCAGATCTTTTGGGTTCCGGAGATTCAGAAGTGGCCAAAGAAACCAATATTGCGATTGCACGTATTCATCGGGTAAGCCAGGGCCGGGCTAATGCGATAATCGTCCAACAGATTGAGCCAGTTCGAGAGGGAGATTTCGTTAAGACTTATCTGGACGTCAGTAAGCAGATCCAGTTGATTTCAGACACAAGGCGTGAGTTAGATACTCAGAAGAGATTAGAGCCTCCTCAAGAAGAATTCCCACTCCAGCCTGAATTAGTAATCACGGACAGAGATTTGTGGATTCAGCGCTTGCAAATTGCTACTGCGGAGGAAGAGCGGTGGATGATTGCTACTGTAGGGACTGGAGCAGGAACACTGCTGCTACTTAGTGGTCGTTTAGAATTAGTAAAGCAATCTGAGGGAGTTGGTCAACTGCTTCCTTGGATTGTGGGTGCTGCCTTTGGATACAGTGGATATCAGTATATCCAAGCTAGAAATATTTTGAGTGAAATTAAAGCTGAGGGAGAAATCAAAGGTTTTGTTAGCAATTGGCAGTTTAACTGGAATCTAGAAAAGAATCAGCCAAATCTTGTTTTCAATTACAATTTTTGAAATCTTGACTACAGAAAAAACTTAAAATTATTGTCATAGTTTTTGCAGCTATCATTTACATTGGATGTTGACCCAAGATCACATTAAATTGAAATCTTCCATGTCAGATTTATCTGCTACAGAGTATCCCACATTTTTTAAAAATCTCTCGCAAAGGGTTCAGGCTAAGGAAGTCTCATCACTCCACGTCCTTGGCGAAGATTTCTTCAGCTTGGTGGATACATTCAGTCAGCAGCTCTTTGAGGAATTTCAGAGAGATCTACTACTTCTTGAGATGGAACCAGAATCGTTCCTCTGGGAACTTCAAGTACTAACCAATCAATTTCTTCGCAAATCGATTGATTCCCCCCTACAATTACGCCCCTTCTGCCGGCAACTCAGACAACAAATGCAAAATCCTACCTTTGCTAATGAAATCTACTCGATGCTGAAGAAAAACTATCAAGATCATTTCTATCAGGTCCCTCAGTCGCAACTCCTCGTTTGACATAATGCCAGAACCCAAAATTGAATCTGAAGTGGAGTTGACCTGGGCACAGGCTTGGAACAATGCGCCCGGTCCAAAATCAACTAGAGAGGCTCTCACCCTCTTTGGGAAGGGGCTCGCGATGGGGACGGCGGATATAGTCCCTGGAGTCTCGGGTGGCACAATCGCTTTCATTACCGGCATTTACCAGCATCTCCTCTCAGCTATTTCCTCCATCAATTTGAGTTCGATCTGGCTTGGATTCCGGGGTAAATTTAAGGAAGCCCTAGTAGCAATCCATCTGAAATTTCTACTTGTCCTTTTTGGAGGAATTGTCGTTGCTGTATTGTCAACTGCTCGCTTAATGCACTTTCTGCTGGCTAATTATCCTGTAGAAATCTGGTCATTATTCTTTGGATTGGTTTTAGCCTCAATTTGGTTCGTTGGCCGAGCAATTCCTCACTGGAATTTACTAGCCTTACTAACTACAACAGCAGGTGGACTTTTCGCCTACCAAGTTGTTGGGCTCATACCAATTCAAACTCCAAACTCACCTCAGTTCTTGTTCTTTTGTGGGTTAATTGCAATTTGCGCGATGATCCTTCCAGGGCTGAGCGGCTCATTCCTATTATTAATTCTTGGGAAATATCAGTTCATCACGGGTGCTCTGCGCTCCCCATTTGAGGATGGGCATTTTGAAGTGTTGTTGGTTTTTATATCAGGATGTCTTATTGGAATCCTGTGTTTCAGCAGGATATTGAAATTCTCCTTGCAGCACTTTGAGCAAATAACCATGTGTTTATTGACTGGTCTAATGATCGGAGCAATGAGGAAAGTTTGGCCTTGGAAAGTCGTTATCGAGAGCGAGCTGATCAATGGAAAAGAATATGTGGTACGCGAGGAAAATATCTTACCTTTGATAGATGCTAGTCTCGTTGCGCCCTTGGTAATGTTTCTCCTTGGAATGAGCACCGTGATTATTTTGGAACAGGTAGCGCGCCAGCGATAACAATTCTTCCTACAGATCCCCGCAGACATCGTTCGCCATTCACCCAAGTTGCCTCCTGAAAATTCACGCCTGCTAATTCAAGAGGACGCTGAGAAAACTGATCAATATCAGAGCCCTCAAGATTGCTTCCCCAGAAGTTAGCTTGAAGCAGTTGCGTACCCTCCCAGGTGGTTCTCCTAAAGTCAGCAAATTTTGCCCAAGTTTTTTTTAAGCAGGAATACCGGAGTGAAGCACCAACAAGATAAGCCCCCCAGAGGTTGGCTCGGTGCAGGTTTGAGAAGTCCAAATTGGCATTTTGAAAATTAGCACCTTGGAGATTTGCTTTCTCAAGATTAGCCTGCTGAAGATTTACTTCGGTAAAATCTGCACCTCGCAAATCCAGTTCCCTAAGATCAAATCCACTTAGGTTCATTCCTTTGAAATTTGCTTGCAGGCCCATGGTACCTTTGGAATTTAACCATTCTTTGTGGGTTGTTAACTCTGCGTGAATTTTCTCAAGAGGCATCAAATCTCTTTAGGTTTTTGCAGTGACTTTTGTTGTTCCTTTGCCTGCTGCCTCAAACATGCTTTTGTGCGATCGATATTGTTTTCAAAGCAATTCTTCAGAATATTTTTCAGCCAAAGTGATTGTTCGTGTTCAGGTACCATTGCCAGAGTCATAAGAGCTTCAAGACGAGCACCTTCTCCAATAGCGAGTTCTTCAGCCATCAATGGGTGTTCTTGCTGAATAAATTTATCAAGTGCTGCTCCCATAAATTCTTCTTTGGTCATGGTGGAGGAACTAGTGCTGCTGCTAGTGTACCAAGAACTCAACCCCATCCCTTTTTTCATACCAGGAGGAGCCTCCATGTGGACTCCCACACCAAACCCAAAACGAGTATTCCGATTACCACAACCAATTAGCAGGAAGCAGCACACAATAATCATAGGCAAATAAAATCCTTGAGGATTCATCTTTGGGATTTCTCTTTAGATGTTGATGATCATTTGCCCTGATTGAGGGCAAATCAATTTATGGCCTTTGTGCAAAAACAAAGCGATCTCAAATCAACAAATTTGAAATCGCCAGAAAAGTTAGCTTGAACATAGACCAAGCTCCCAAAAATCAGAAGATATAGAAAAAGACGCATAAAGAAGCGTAGACGTGCGCTAGTATTCGTATTTTCAACCTCATCGGTCTTCATATCAATTAGGCGGCTTTTGATGGAGTTTTTGATTTCTTCTTGGGTATATATAGATCAGTGATGGTTCCTTCGAATGCTTCTGCGGCCATGGCAACTGTTTCTGAAAGCGTTGGATGAGGGTGAATGGTTGATCCGATATCAGAAGCGTCACAGCCCATCTCGATTGCCAAAGCACCTTCTGCAATCAAATCTCCAGCACTGGGCCCTACGATAGCGACTCCAAGAATTTGATTGGTCTGTTCATCAAAAATTACTTTAGTCATCCCTTCATCCCGGCCGAGGGCGAGCGATCTTCCACTAGCAGCCCAGGGAAAAACACCTTTGCCATAAGCAATCCCGTCAGCCTTAGCTTGTTCTTCAGTCAATCCAACCCAAGCCACTTCAGGGTCTGTGTAAGCCACTGAAGGAATCACACGCGCATCAAAATGAGATTTCATACCAGCACAAACTTCTGCAGCTACTTTACCTTCGTGGGTCGCTTTGTGTGCGAGCATTGGTTGGCCAACAATGTCGCCAATTGCAAAGATGTGAGAAACGTTAGTTTTCATCTGGGAATCTGTGGAGATGAATCCACGTTCATCAACAGCCACTCCAGCTTTGTTGGCACTGATTTTAAGGCCGTTAGGAACCCGACCAACGGAACTAAGAATTAAATCATAAAGCTGTGGTTCGGAAGGTGACGATTTCCCCTCAAAAGTTACTAATAACCCTTCTTTTGATGCGATGACTTTGGTTACTCTGGTTTCCAACCAAATATTTTCATAGCGTTTACTGACCCACTTTTCGAAGGGTCGAACAACGTCTCGGTCTGCTCCCATCATGAGTCCCTTCAACATCTCAACAACCGTTATTTCTGCACCAAGGGCATGATATACTGTAGCCATTTCCAAACCAATGATACCCCCTCCGATAACGAGCATCTTTTTTGGTCGGCTTCGCAATTCGAGGGCTCCAGTTGAATCAACAATCCTTGGATCATCAGGTAAGAAAGGTAATGAAAAAGGTACTGATCCTGCGGCGATGATGGCTTTTTCAAATTTGATCGTCTTGGAATTACCATCTTCACAGACAACGCGGAAATGAAATGGATCTAGAAACTCTCCATATCCTTCAACGACTCTGACCTTTCGCTGCTTTGACATTCCAGTCAAACCACCAACGAGGTTCCCAACAATGCTATCCTTCCAGGAGCGTAGGGAGTCTATATCAATCTCTGGTGTTCCAAACTGGATTCCATGACTTGACATGGATTTAGCTTCCTCAATCACCTTTGCAGCGTGAAGCAATGCCTTTGAGGGAATACAGCCAACGTTTAGGCAAACTCCTCCAATTTTTCCTTTTTCAATCAAGATGGTGTCCAGCCCTAAGTCCGCAGCTCGGAAAGCTGCGGTGTACCCTCCAGGACCAGATCCCAAAACAACGACTTGCGCTTCTAGATCTGCTTTTCCTGTATGAAATGCTGCTTGAGGTGGTTCTTGAACAACGGAAACGGTTTTCTGTGCTTCATCAAAGATTTTCTTGTCGTCCGTTGCAGCTACTGCTCCCATTTTGAGGATTGTACTTCCCTCAGATACCATGTCACCTACTTTTACCAGAAGTTCTGCAACTACTCCAGCTTGAGGTGCGGGGATATCTATCGTGGCTTTATCTGATTCAAGTGTGATCATACTGGTTTCAGCCTCGACTAAATCTCCAGGTTTCACAAGGATCTCAATAATTTCCACATCCTGAAAATCGCCAATATCTGGGACATGGACTTCAATCACACTCATGTGCAAGCTCCGAAAGGGTAAAACATATTAAAAATTAGCAAGTTCTGGTTTCCAAAAAATCTGCTATCGGGTATGACATAGCCTTCAGGGAGAAGCAAGTGACACATCTCCAGCAACTTAGAACCCTAGACAGTAAATCGATATGCGCAGAATCATAAGATCTCTCCCACCATTAAGCTGGGTTATGATAATTACAATATTATTGATTGGCTGTACCAAGAAAACCAAAACAGAGAACCCAAGACCTATTTCAATAGCGGAGATTAATGTATTGAAACTAGAATCGAGCCCTGACCTTGAGGCTTTACGACGAGCCCTGGGGTATTCCATCAAATATTATAAGCGATTACCGACAGATCAACGATTTCGATATGGAAGTGTTGAGTACTCTCCTGAGGAAATGATTGCTTCTCAGCAGTACTTTTTGAGGATTCTTAATTTACCTAGGGTGGAAAGACTTGAAAAACTTCAGCAAGATTTTTTGTGGTTCGAAAGTTTGAATGAAAAGAATCAGGCCTTCTTTACAGGTTATTATGAACCTCTCTTGAAAGGTAGTTTGAATGAGTCAGAAAAATTTCCTGTGCCTCTCTACGCAGTGCCTGGTGATCTGGTGACCGTCAATTTGAGCAACTTTAATGAAAAGTATGGCAATGGAATTTTACGTGGAAAAATCGTAGATCAGAAATTTGTCAAATTTGATGATCGTAATGAGATTTCATATCAAAACTCCCTTAAAGGTCGTGCCACTCCATTAGCTTGGGTAAACAATGACATTGAACTGTTCTTCTTACAAATTCAGGGTTCTGGGGTGATTGAGTTACCGAATGGAGATCTTTATCGAGTTAACTACGCTGATCAAAATGGGCATCCTTACCGGGCTATTGGTAAAATATTACTTGGGGAAATCCCCAGGGAAAAAATGTCTCTGAAAGCGTTGAAAGAATACCTTTATGACCACCCAGAGCGAGTACAGGAAATTCTAAACTACAATCCTAGTTATACTTTTTTCCGACATATCCCTGGAGACGGTCCTTTGGGAAATATTGAAGTACCGCTGACCCCTGAACGTTCCATCGCAATGGATCATCGGCTTGTGCCAAAGGGAGGATTGGTCTTCTACGAAACAAATCTGCCCTCTGAGTTTTCACCATCAAAGGAAATACTACAAAGGTTTGCAGTTGTCCAGGATACAGGGGGGGCAATCAGAGGTCATGGAAGGGCAGATATTTTCTGGGGGAGAGGCGCTCCTGCTGAAGAGATAGCAGGACCAATGAAAGAAAATGGCAGGATTTTCCTGCTGGTAGCACGTAAGGAAGTATTGAACGCAGAGAGTGAGATATCAACTACAGTGGCAAAAAGGTGATCGCAAAGGGGCAGTTATGGAAACTCAATCAAAAATTGATGAGGTGATGTTAATCAATCTAGTTGAAAGATTGCTTGGATAGATGAGAACCAATCTAGATATCTCAAGGCAAGTCTTGGAAGCAGTAAGTAGTGAGCAGAGTGTTCAATTAAGTAATACCATGCAGGAAAATCAGAACAAGCCTATGTAATCGCTGTCTGCGACTAGTCCACCAAAAATGATTTGGACGGAACTTATTCGATAATTTAGAGAAATTTTCAGAGCGTTTCTGGAATTTCAGCGTCACACTTATGTCATGATAGATTTGTCCTAGAGTCTACCAATGTTTTGCATGCTATCTCCAGAGGACTTTATTCGAGAAGTCTGCAAAATTTTTCTTTACCAGGAAGAGCAACTCATCTAAGTTTTGCAGGAGTTAAAAAATCGATTGGACAGCGTACCGAAGAGCTAGCTATCAACTCGTTAGTCATTGGTGAGTTGCCAGAGAGTCAGATTGCGATCAGAGTGCCGCATTCGATGTTGCAGCACAGTTGAGAGGTATTTGTTGCAGGTAGAAAGGTAAGCGGGATCCGCAGCAAGATTGGTGGTTTCATACGGATCATTTTTCAAATCGAACAGTAGCGGAGGATGTTTGGCAAAATGAACATATTTGAAATCATTATCTCTCCAGAGACAAAGCTGTTGATTTTCGAACCGCCTATCTTCGTCACGCTGTACATGCCTTTGGGGCAGTGAACGCCAATCAAATTCACAAAATATCCCGGTTTTCCAGTCCTTAGGTATTTCAGACTGCAAAATAGGCAGTAAACTTCTACCATCCATTGCCAATGGAATCTCTTGGTCTAACCATGCTAAAATCGTTGGTGTAATGTCAACATGTTCACTGAAGGCCGAAACGGTGATGCCATGACTGGCAGGGTTTTTAGGATTTCGCAGAATTAGTGGTATATGCCATGACTGGTCGAAACAGCCTCCCTTTCCCCACAAATGATGGTCGCCTAACTGTTCTCCGTGATCACTTGTAAAAATGATCAAAGTTTCGTCCCACTGCCCCGTTTCCTTCAGTAAATCAAAGACCTTCCCAAGATTTTTATCAACCTCTGTGATCAACCCTAAATAAACTGCTTTGGCACGGAGGATATCTTCATCACAAAGCCGAAGCATATTTGCTTGGCTCCCAAAGTAATCCAATGTATCAATTTTTTGCTGCCAAAGTTCTAACAAAGGATGCAATGCCGCATCGCTCTCAAGTGAGTTGCCTCTTTCTGGAAGAGATAGCTCTCTCCAATTGTAGAGATGATTGTAGGGTGCAGGTGCGATCAAGGGAGGATGTGGTCTCAACAGGGAAATATGAATGAACCAATCCTCGTTACGATAATTGCGGATCGTATGGCAGGCATGATGGGTTAGGTAGGCAGTATCGGAATGCTCTGCAGCATAAAATGCAGATTCGTCACAGAAACGGCCTTCTGTAATTTTCTCTGGAGAATGATGAAAGACCGATTCTGATGGATCAGGTCTGTCGTAGCCTTGATCCTCAAGCCAATCTAGCCAGCCAACCAAATACCCGAGGTTGAAATCAATAACCGATTTGAATCCGGGTAAAATACTTTCAAATGTGTCTAAACTGGGGTCCTTGGAATTAACGTGTCTGGGATCCACTGAGGTATCACTGTACCCGTAGAGTAAAGCCTCAATTCCAGCTTTGCGCACTTCCAAAGCGAGGTTGGTATGCCTGCGGTCAAGGGGTGTTCCATTGGTCACCGATCGGTGATTACAAGCATATAGTCCAGTGTGAAGCGACGCTCTTGAAGGGCCACAAGGGATTGAATTCGTGAAGTGTTTGAGAAAGAGAGAACTCTCTGCTGCCAGACGGTCTAGATTTGGAGTTGGTTTGAGGGAATGCCCCGTACATCCAAGATGGTCGAACCGGAATTGATCAGCTGTAATCAGCAGAACCTTACGAGGCATTGATTCCTCCCAAGTTATCGAGAGTGGGAATGGCAGACATCAGATTCCACGTGTAGTCTTCTTTCGGTTCGAGAAAAATTTGCTCCACAGGCCCTTGCTCCACAATTTTGCCATGCTGCATGACGATGACTTGTTCGCAAAGATTGGTGATTACACTAAGATCATGGGAAATGGAAAGAATTGTCAGGCCCAGTTCTTTCTGTAGTTCCTTAATGAATTCAAGAGTTTCAGCCTGGATTGATACGTCCAGTGCGCCAACAGCTTCATCTGCGACAATGAAGGACGGATGACAAATCAGCGGGCAATAGCGATCCATTGTCTCTGCCCTCCTGAGAAAGCGTGGGGCAAACGTCTGAGATGCTCTAGATCCAGTCGGCAACGTATTGCAATTTCACGAACTCGCAAATCAATTTCATTACGATTTTGCGTCAGTTGCATTGCCTCCAAAGGTTCTGCGATAATGTCCCTATCGGTCAAGCGTAGATTCAAAGAACCATACGGGTCTTGAAAAACCATCTGAGCATGTTGACGAAAAGCCTTCAGAGATGAGCCATTCAGGTCATTCAGATCAAATTTTTCATCCTTGAACTAATAAATGATACTTCCTGTTTGAAAAGGAGTAGCCTTCAGCAGGGCTCTTCCCAAACTGGTTTTACCAGTTCCACTCTCTCCAACAAGACCAATAATCTTTCCAGTTGGAATCTCAAATTTAGCTGCTGAGAAGCTGTAAAGCTGCTCCGTTTTAGCAATCCAGCACTGCTTTCGTAAACAATATCCAGATCTTTTATCTTCACGAGAGAACTCCGGGGTTCCTGTTCACTCGATTTCGTCGCTTCCTTACGTTTCAACTGAAGTTTTTGTGGACTAGGTACTGCTGCTAGCAAGCGCTATGTGTATTCGTGAGATGGGGGTCCGGATTGTTTTTTTACGGGTCCGTACTCCACAATTTGACCAGATTGCATGACACAAAGATCATAGGCCACTTTACAAATGACAACCAGATCATGTGTGATAAAAAGCATCGCCATCCCAAACTGCTGTATCAGTTCGAGTAACAGATCGAGTACTTGAGTTTAAATAGTAACTTCTAGAGCAGGATCGTCCACACTGGATTATCCAGCTTGTACTGTGTTATCGTCTCACTAGGCGTCGAAGAATGGCTTATCCAAGGAATATACAAAATTACTGGAACTTGGAATCCATGTTTTGGTTTCTCAACATGGTCATGGAAAAATCATTGTTGGTGATTCACACGAATATGGAGACTCCCCGGCCATCTTCTATCAAAAAGTAATTGAGGACCTGATTCGGAGTTGTCTAAGCAGTTTTCTTTCTTTGCCCGATGCACACGTTTCAGAGCGCTAGTTGGACAACTATGTGAGCCCCCCTCTGGAGAACCCTGGATTTATAAGCCGATTGATGGAGTAATGCTTGTCAACGGGATTGGGGGAGTTAGTATGACAACCAGTGTTGGTCTCGCCCAAGAAGTTTTTCCAGAGTGCTAATTCAAATTTGCTTCACCTTGAACTTGTAGGGATCTCCAGCGAAAATTTTTTTGAAAACAATCAAACACTTTTAAAATCATCTTGGTTTGACTGAAATGAAAGTAGCCATCTACAATACCCTCGCAGACTTTCAACAAGCAACACCGCCAGAATTTTCTGACGAAATCAGCAACAGAGTTCGTGAGATTATTGGGCAGGTAAGGGCTCAGGGTGACAAAGCTCTCAAAGGTTTGACTAGCCGATTCGATGGTGTATCGCTGGATCAAATCCTTGTTCCAAGGAAGTATCTGAAGACCTGTCTTGAAACTATGGATAAGCACCTTCGTTCGGTGTTAGAAGAGGCTGCAGATAATATTCGCTGCTTTCACCAAAGACAAAAGCAGCAGAGCCAGATGGAATTTGAACCAGACGGTACTCTGCTAGGTTGGAAGGTCACTCCTGTTGATGCTGCAGGTGTTTATGTGCCGGGTGGAAGAGCAGTCTATCCTTCAACACTGCTAATGAACGTTATCCCTGCTAAGGTTGCTGGAGTGCCCAGACTGGTCATGGTGTCTCCACCAAATCGAGAAACTGGCTTTCCCCATCAATTGGTTTGTGGGGCAGCCGCCTTGGTGGGTGTAGAGGAAATCTATGCAGTTGGCGGAGCACAATCTGTTGCTGCGCTTGCCTACGGTACAGAGTCTATCAAGAGAGTTGTAAAAATAACTGGACCTGGAAACGCATATGTTGCCGAGGCAAAAAGACAGGTATACGGTATTGTAGGTATCGATTCGATTGCGGGCCCAAGCGAAATCATGGTGGTCTGTGACCGAGAGGACATTCCTGTAGAATTCTTGGTGAGAGATCTACTCTCCCAAGCTGAACACGATCCAGATGCAGGTGCAGTTCTGGTCACAACATCACGATGCCAAGCAGAGGCTGTTGCAAAAAGATTGGAAGAGTTGATCCCAACCTTACCCAGAAAGGAAATTCTCGAAGAATCCTTCCGCCAAAGATCTGGGATCATTGTGGCTGAAAATTTAGAAGATATTTTTGAGGCTATCAACGAGATCGCTCCCGAACATTTAGAGGTGCTGACTCAAAACCCAATGCAGGATTTACATCGCATTCGTAACGCGGGAGCAATTTTCCTGGGCCCCCATACCCCTGAACCAGTGGGAGATTATTTTGCTGGACCGAACCATACGCTTCCTACCTCCGGCGCTGCCCGCTTTGCTTCTCCTCTTGGCGTCTCAGATTTTGTAAAAACTAGTTCAATCCTCTCTTATTCCAAGACAAAGCTCCAACAACAAGGCCCCTCTGTGATGCGTTTTGCTCAAGAGGAGGAGTTGTTTGCTCATGCAGAAGCTATCCGGGTTCGTTTGGAAAGCAATTTTTGATGTGAATCCTTCCAGAATTTTTCATTCTCAATCCAATCTTCTCTCTTTTCTCCTCTTCTTAGCCTCCTCTTTGAGTAGTTATTCTTGATCTTTTGATTTTTCTTCAAAACGTAATATTTTGGTGAGATTTTTCGTCAAATTTTGTAAAATTTAAATACTAAGCTAAACTTTTTTTAAAAAAAAGTAGAGAAGTTTTTATACAAGTAAAAAAATGTGTTAAAACCTTACTAAAAAATTTACGTGGAAAGAAAAAAATTATTACTGATTGAAGAGAGTTCAGAAACAGCAAAGAAATTGATGCCTTCTCTGAATACCGAGTTTGAAGTGACTTGGGTTAGTCGTGGACTTGATGCGATGTTGCTATTCGGGCATCAAAACTACCAAGTCTTGATTCTCGAGACAAATCTACCTGACACTGATGGATTGCAGTTGGTTCGTACAATCCGAAAGTATGGATTTACGTTACCAATTGTCATACTGAGTGACCGAGAAACTGCTCAAGACAGGATAGTTGGTCTGCAAGCTGGTGCTGATGACTACCTTATTAAACCTGTTTCTTTGCAAGAGTTGATGTTACGGCTGGAAATTCTTCTGAGGAGAACAGGCCTTTCAGAAGAATCTGCAAAGGGTGGCCTGCATAAAGAAATAAATTTTCCTTCATCTGAGTTGCGAGTCGGTGAAGTGATAATTCATCGTACAAATCGAACAGTGAAGCGAGCTGGATCCTCCATTGAATTAAGGAAAAAAGAATTCGAACTTCTAGAACTATTGATGGAGCATCCTAATGAGGTGATGAGTAAGCAACGAATTATGGACACACTTTGGGGACATGGACTTGATGCAAATGAATCAAGAGTCATTGACAATCACTTATGCCGATTACGAGCGAAACTTGATGAAGGATATGAGAAAAAGTATATCAGCACTAGGCGAGGAGCAGGCTATACATTTGTAAATCAAGAAGATGAGAAAAGAATTTTTATGTAAAAAATTGATCAGATAAAAAATAAATCTGTCAAAAATTTTCTGATATTTTGATTTAAAACTTTTACAAAAATTACTTAGAATGTACTTTGGTATGTAACATTTCCACCATCCCAAAAATCATTGGCAAAGTTATCTAGATTCCAAGTACTCGTAAACATCAAAGCACCCCCACCCACATAATCATTTCGGGCTTCCCAACTAATTCGTAATTTGCCTTCGAGTCCCCTATCCTCTTCTTTCGATAAATCTTCTAAATTGATGAGTGATTTCTCTACTTCGCCAAAGTAAATCCCTGTTTCCCACGCTGTTTCATTTCCCAGAAGTTGACGCATATAACCGAACCATTGATAGGAATGAATACTATTCTCTTCGCTATCGTTTATTGCATCTAGTTGAACTAGATGATGCCGAAACATGTCATAACGTAAACCGGCATTCAAATACCAATCTTGGGCTAGAGGACCATCAGCTTGTAGTATCTGTGAAGACCACCGGACCTCTTGATACCGATGATCAACTGGGTCTGGAGAAATAGTTGCTTCTCGAAATTTTTCTGAACGAAATTTTTTCCATTGCCATCCGAGTGTCCAATCAGGATTCCACTGATGCTCAATAAGCAGTCTTTGCTGTGTTTCTTCATGTGAGAAATCCAAGTCTAGGGTTGGATCTACCAACGTCATCGGTAGGGATTCGGTCCATTTAAAACCAAATTCCCAATCATCTCCAAGCCAAGTACCTTTAATTTGGTTTTCAACTGGATGAGGATCTTGTGTTGATTGATCATAGAGATTTTTCTCGTTATAGAACAAATTTTGTCGAAGTTGATGCAGTCTCAGGAAGCTCTCCTGACGGTCTCCAAGGGTGATGAAGGCCCCGTAGTCTGCATTTTGTTTGTCAAATTGAGGCTGCCCGGCAATTCCAAATGTTAAGTTAGAACTTGGCTGCCAGCCTACTTCGATTTCAAAATTCAGTGGTTTTCTCTCATAAAATTCTTCATGGTCAATTCTGACACTAGCGCTAAATCCTCGACTCAGTTTTTCCATTAATTTCAACTGGAATCTCAAAAAGAGAAGGTCCAGTCCCAGGCTACCACCAGTCATGCGCCAACCTTGTTCAGCACGACGCCATTCTCGATCTTGTGCTGCACTAAATGAATAAGATTGGATGTCGAGAAAATTTTCTCGATTTAAGTGAAAGGGATCTACATTTGTGGCTCCATCGAAAGCATGCAGATCTTTGGAAATGCCGTTCAGAAAAATTAAGAAAAAAAAAGAGAGGAGAAACTGGCTTGGATTGGTTCGTTGAATTTCCATAAGTGCCTAAACCAGATAAAGAGATAGTGCTGCTAAAAATCCGATGGACCAGAAAAGTGAACGCATCAAGTCTCTGTCTGTTACATAAGCCCATCCATAGAGACAGCGCGCTACAACATGCAAGGCTGCCAATAAGTTTATCCATAAAAAATGACTGGGCTCTCCCGACAAATGGGCGACGATGACACCGCATGCAAAAAATGGAAAGGACTCAAAGGAATTATCCTGGGCGGCATAGGCTCTCTCGCGGTATCCTGTAAGAGAAGCTCGAAATGTTCTTGGTTCACGATTCTCGTTGCGGCTATAAACTCCATACTTTGCCACACCAGTGAAGATGAAAGGCAAAATGCCAGCAATTATCAAGAAATAATGAGAATAATCTATTGACGAAAAATCCATTTAAATCACAAACAACTGAATTGGTGGAAAGATGACAACAGTTGAACGAATTTGTGCAGCAATACTTGAACGCCCGCAGCAGTTGCCACAAGCTAGCTTCTTAACTGGATATATGATCGTGACAAACTAGCACAACACTTAAAAACACGATTTCAGTCAGTTTTGGCCAACCAGTGAATCGCAATTTTATACACTTCCAACTGGTGTGCACTCCTAATTTGATGCCACACTCGTGATGCTGAGAGCCCTTGCAGAGAACAGCGGTAAATTTTGAAGCCTCTATTTTATTGAGAAAAGACGGAGATCATTTTGAATTCAATTCTGCTTACGAAGAATCATTTCAAGCTCGAAAGAAACGGTATGCTGACGCGAAAAGGGATGAAAAAACACTTGGCCTAATTAGTGGCCCTTGGCGGAATGGTTTGATGACCAAAATGTTGGAGACTTAGCGATTAACCGTTTAGACCCCAAAGGGACCTGAACGCGCTTCTGATCTGGATGCCTATTGCGCAGTATTGCCAGTTTTGCTGTTTTAATCCAAACAGGATTCAAACAAAGATTTTAGGCTTATAGCTAAAAGCAAACCCTCTAGTGATCATGCCATGGTAACAGAAACACAGTTGAAATGGACGATTGAAGGAGAACCAGATCCAATTAACAAACTTTTGGTTAATTTTCCAAAGATGCTTTCAAAAAAAGTGAAAGAAGAAATCGATTTGGCTTTTGACAATCTTTATGAAAATAACAGATATTTTGTTGAGTGAATTGGCAAAGCGTGTTTTTATCCTAGAGCCTTAAGAAGCACTACACACTTTTCTTAAAGGTAAATCTTTATTTGAATCTATCAGAATGCCTATCAGTGCCAGAATATAATTGCTCGAGAGCTATTCAGATTAGGGAAATGTGTGGTGCATCGATAGGGATAGAAGCCATACCGTAAAATTGGATATGGAAGACTCATTCCTCGGAATTAAACCAGCATCTTAATGGCTTGTTGACCAGCAGGGAGTGAATATAATGAAAAAAAATTTGGTTCCTTAGCCTTATTGCTTTTGACACTTTTGGTTTCGGCCTCTTACATCTTGTTTCGACAAGCAGCCCATCATCTCACAGGATAATTTTGTAGCCTTTCAAAATTCAGGTTCTCGATCTGATACTGGTTGATAAGTGATTAATTGCTTTTAAGCTTCAAATTGATTCCAAGGAAATGGAATGAGTTTAGGTGATAAATCAAAAATAATATCTGTTATCCTTTGCTTGCAAAATCTAAGGAAGCAATTATTGTTTCAAAGATCTCACTCTTTTTGAGATTACTACAGTGCTGATTCGCTCATCTCTAGGCTTGGAAAGTCAGCAGGATTCTACTAAATTGCTCAGCATTCAGGAAGGTTAGAAAATTTTTTATTGGACTGATTTTAGCATTCCACCGTAAACAAATTTTTTTAATCCATTTCAACTATAAAAGTTTCTGGAAACTGAACAAGGGATGTAATGGCAGAAAACGGAGATGATCTAAGCTTGGACGGTTTCGATACAGATGACAATGGTTTAAGCTTTGACGATATGGACTTGGACTCAGGAATGTCTGAGGGGTCAGAACTTGGTTTCGACGATGGGTCTACAGAAGCCAGTAGTGATTCTGATGAGTTTGAAAGTCTTGGTACAGATGATTCTGGCGATTCAGATGACGAACTATTAAGTGCTCTGAGTGAGGATGCACCTGTTGATGAGCCTGAAACAGTCAGTGCCGATGCAGAGATGCAATTTGATGTTGATGGTTCAGCGGATGATCTTCAAGAAATGTCGATGGATACAGAACCAGTTGGTGGTGGGGACGAGTCCGAAGCAACTGCTGAATTGGAAAAGGAATCTGAGGAAGACCCATTCGCTGCACATTTGAATGAAGATGATCCAGGTTTCTCACCTGAAATTGAAGAAGATGATGATGAGGCTGATCCTTTCTTGACCAGTGCGGATCCAGTTTCCTCAGATATTGAGGAAGTTGTTGAGCCTGAATCAGATCAAACTATCCTTGAAGAGGTACCATCAGTTGTCGCAGCAGCCGCAGGCATTGCTGCAGTTGGTATCATCGCTGAAAACTCTGCGCAAGTAACTGGAGAAATGTCTGTGGGAACAGAACTTTTGATGAATGTCCACCATGAAGCTACTGTTGAAATTGCACGAACACGGCTGACGGGTGAGGAAATTACTCAACTGACGCATGGAAGCGTGATTGAACTGGATAAATCAGCTGGAGAACCAGTTGATATCGTGCTGAATGGAAAACTGGTTGCGCATGGTGAGATTGTGGTCATTAATCGAGAGAAATTGGGAGTACGTATAATTGGTATCCACCAAGGATAAGGAGCTTTTTGATGTTGTACTCACCTGATAAATTGCCAGGAGAGATAGAAGACTGCTCTCTCGCTGAAGCTGAAATCCACGTTGGTCGCTTTCGCTGGCTTGATGTTGTAATGCGTAGATGGGCAAACCAATTAGAAAGTACCTTATTTGATCATCTCCATTCAGTTTTTGAAATTGAAGCTGAAACAGTCATCTGGACCAGATTTAATGATGTACTAAAAATGCTTGGCGATCAACCCATGTATATTTTTGAGTCAGATCAAAAAGGGAAGGGTCTTCTGATTCTGGATAATGCGATCGCTCAAGCCTGCATCGACCGAGATCCAGATACACTTGAAAATACTGACCCCTTAGATGTGACAGAGTTAAATTCTGAGACGCAAAAGTTATTGTTTGACATCGTATCTCATATTGTTGCTGGCTTGGAAGGCTGCTGGTTCAATATTGGTGAACTTCCACTGAACTTAAAGCGTATCACGACGCACCCAATGCGTGCAAAGGTGATGCTCCCGTTCGAGCGCTGCATCCTAGGAACTCTACGTTTCCGCTCAGAAGGATTTGAGAGCTATCTGATCATCTGTATTCCCTATTCAGTTGTTCATCCACTTTTGTCTAAACTAGATGATAGAAAAGTGCTTCCTCCAGAATCTACAGATCATTTCTTGGAAAATGTTGAGGATCATTTTCAACAATTGCTGTTGGATATGCGCTACGAAGTCAAAGCCGAGTTGGGTACAATTGAGTTAGGTGATAGAGATGGGGTGTTATTGAAAGTAGGACAGGTTCTCCCAATTTCAGTTCCATATGCAGGTAAAGCAGTCGTCAAAATCAATGACTTGCCGATGATGATTGGAGAAGCTGGTAATTCGAACGGTAAATTTAGTGTGCAGGTCACGGATGACTTTGACACTTTGAGGCAGACCACACAGAGTACCGAAAAATCCTTCCAAAATCTTCACTGGGGTAATCAAAGCTAAGCTCAAATTCCAGAGCTAGTCTCCCCCCCGGAAAGCAATCGTTAATTAGATCCAAACACCAATCAGGTCGTTCATCGTTGTGATGAATGGCCCTAACGCTAGCGCAGGGTCTTATTTTCGCTCTCTTCAGCAGAATCGGAACTACTGAACCCCCCGCCGCAAAGCAGAGAATAATTAATAGTGACATTGGAGTAGTCAGAGACGCTCCAGGATTTCAAGTCAATAAGAAGGGAAGGTCATTAAACCACGATAGAACAGACGATTCCTAATAGAACACCCATTCGCAGTTCTCTCCACACCCTAAAGATCAAGTTTCCATTGCCTATTGTCTCCTACCTAAGCCTCAAACAACATTGGGTGACGATTGAATCCAAATATTATCAGCCATGGTGGCAAAAAAAGGTTCAAAATAAGTTATCAGGGAAAAATCAATCAATGAATATTCAAAGCCTCTAATTACTAAGCGGTGAGCCTTCTCTACAGTATTCCAAGCGTTAGCCGGGGTAAACGCTAACGAAAATTTTTAATCAGTGAAACTTCCAAAACCAAGTCGTATTATTTAGCAACCTTTGATACCTCTCCTTGATCCAAATCAACAGCACAATCACATCAGGATTCATCATTTCACTGATGAACGTTTGCTTCTTCGCAAGTAATAGCTGTGTAATTGCTTTCGTGCCAATCAAATGTTTAAATTTATCAACAATATAAATCGTGCAGAATGTCTGCATTTAATTTTGCAGATCAACATACAGAAAGATGCTCCGAATAGACTCTTCCAAAGGTTACTCTTTTTGCACAGAAATTATGTAGGGGTTAATTATTGGCCCAGCATTATCCTGGGCGTATTAGATAAGAGAGGTGATTTCTTCTCCGTGCAGATCTGGCAGAAGTTGAAGCACTTAGTCAGCTTGTTGGGCACATCCACCAATCCAATAAAATCTGTAACATCATCTTTTGGCAGTTTGCCGACCTAGCCACCTAATTGCTCTGGAGGTAACTCAGCAACCAGATTTGTAAGGAGAAGCTGGTTCGGACCCATCTCAGCTAAAGCTTCTGAAGCAGGATCTTGGGGTAGTATGGCTAGCATCCTAGCTTATTACTTTCTTTTTAACTAAAGCATTGCAGCTGCAGTGTCAAAGGTACTAAGTCCCCTGAGCAGACTTTCCAAGGGATCATTTTTTTCACTTTGGATTAGTTTCTTAATCAATCTGTGAAATTGTCCACACTCCTTGCCAAGGTACCTCTTAAGGAACAACAAAAGTTTCAATGGGGAGCTGGTGATTAAAGATCGCTTTTCTCATTTGGTGGATGGTTTTTTTATCTCAACTATATGCTAAAATAATTCAATCTTCATCAAACTACCTAAAAAATAGAATTTTTCTATGCGAGTCATTACATTAAATCTAAATGGGATTCGAGCCGCTTTTCGGAAGGGGTTTGGGCGATGGTTAAAAAATCAGGATGCTGATTTAATCCTTTTACAGGAAATCCGTATTCAACCAGATCAGCTGAATGCTGAACATACACAGATTGAGGGGTTTCTACCATATTTTTCCTTTGCAGAAGCAAAGGGGTATTCAGGAGTTGGAGTTTATTCGAAAAAAAAACCGATTTCAGTTGGAAATAAAGTTGATTGGCTAAATTTTGACAAAGAAGGTAGATTCCTTATGCTGGAGTTCCAAGACCTATATGTGCTCTCACTTTATCTTCCCTCTGGAACTCGTTCTGAGGAACGACAAAATTTCAAGTATGAAACGCTTGCTTGGTTTCGTAGGTGGAGTTCATCATTAGTGCATTCTGGTAAACAGGTTTTGGTTTGTGGCGACCTTAACATTGCCCACCAAGAGATTGATTTGAAGAATTGGAAAGGAAATCGGAAAAATTCGGGGTTTCTTCCAGAGGAGAGAGAGTGGATGACAAAGCTTTTTGGGATTGGCGGATTTTGTGATGTGTTCCGGAGTCTATATCCAGATCTAAAAATATATACTTGGTGGTCTAATCGGGGAAGAGCTTGGGAGAAGAATGTTGGTTGGAGAATTGATTATCAGATAGCTACACAGAAGCTTGCGGTGTCTGCGACCAAGGGATCAGTGTACCGAGATGAGAGGTTCTCAGATCACTCTCCCCTCATCATTGATTATGATTGGGAATTGAACTAAGTCAGGTGGAATATTTTGGGGGCATAGCTTGCCCCCAATAGTAATCAGACATTTTCGAGAACAGTATGTGGGTCGCTTTTTATGCGGAAGAATTCGTAAGGCACGTTCAGAGCTCTAGATATTCTTTCGAGCGCAGCATCAGAGACGTCGGCAGCGTGTGACTCCCAACTCTTTACAGTTTGAATGGCAAAGCCAAATTCATATGAGAAAGCTTCTATGGACATACCTCGAAGAAGACGTGCGTATTTGATACGATCTCCAACACGATCCAAGTCTAAATTGGCATCAAGTCCCATCTCGCGCACGTTGATACCCAAAACCTTTGCAATTTCACTATATTTAGTCAGTTTGGGTGTAGAGTGACCAGTTTCCCAGTTTTTGACGGCGGTCAATGAAACATTTAGCTTTCGGGCAAAATCTTTGCGAGTTAGGCCTGCATTTTCACGCCACTGCACCATTTTTTCACCAAATGAGTTGTCTTCTATGTTTTCGTTGGCTGCTGTAGCTTGCTCAGTCATAGTGACTACGACTCCTTGTCTTGGGGTGGGGAAAGACATGACTTCTCAATCGCGATCTTTTCCTGCGGGTGGCTCCGCTAAACGGAATTAAGATATGCTTTAAATTTTTTTCTGACGCATTCTTAATTTACTTAAAAACCATAAATTATTATTATTATTGTTTCATTTGTCAAGGATTTTCCTCTTGCAATTGTTGAATTTACTCATAAACGACACTCTGTACTTCAGCATTTTTGTAACAAAACTGAGCCAACTGAATAACCAGCACCAAAAGCACAAAACACTCCCCAAGATTCTTGATCCAAATTCTGAGATTCAGAGAAGGCTAATACAACTCCAGCAGCACCTGTATTGCCATATTTGTTTAAAACTAATGGTAGTTCAGCTGGTGAAGGCTCTCGTGCTAAAATTTTTTTGGCGAGCAATAGATTCATTTTGCCATTCGCCTGATGTAACCAAACACGCTTTACGGAGCTGTTTTCGATGCCTTCTTCCTCCAACTGATTCAAGATCATCTCTGAGACGAGCGGAATAATTTCCTTAAATACTGCCCGACCGTGCTGAGAAAATAGATTTCTAGGGTGCCATGGATCAGTTCTGTTTACAGCTTGTCGGAGAAAACCCCCGTCATTTCTAATATTGTTTGAAAAATGAGTCTGGAGTTGAATATTCTTAACAAAGAAAGTGTTATTGGATTTGGATGTTTCACTCCGTTCCAGATAAAGGGCACCCGCGGCGTCCCCAAAAATAAAATGACTATCTCGATCCCTGAAATTGAGATGCCCTGTGTAAAATTCAGGGCTGATAATCAGTACACCTGGAAGTTCAGGCTGTGTAATTAGTGAATTATAGGCTAATCGAATGGCAAAAGGTACCGAGGAACACGCAACGTTCATGTCAAAAGCAAAGCCAGTAATTCCAAGAGCTTCTTGAACTTCGATTGCTAAACTAGGATAAGGTCGCTCGTAGTTAGAACAAGCTGATATAAGCATACCAACGTCACTAGCGGATTTATTTGCTTGATTCAAAGCGTTCTTGGCTGCTGCTAAACCCATTTCAGCTTGATAGCTCAATTCATCAGGATTTCGATCCTTCAACTCAGGTCTTAACCTTCTTGGATCAACAATTCCACTAGCCTCCATTACGCGGCGCTCTTCAATTCCTGAGGCATTCTTGATGAAATCAGCGCTGGAGGTCTTTAAGGCAGTCTTATCACCGACTGCAATTTCTTCAGAGTACTCTTGGTTGTGTTCTTTGACATGAGCGTTATAGGCCTTAACCAAGGTCTCATTGTCAATAACCTCTGGGGGAATAAAGGTTCCACATCCTGTAATAAGGATTTGATTAGTCAAAGTTCTTCTCGGAATTAAATTTGGTCCAACCAGTTAATCTGGCCTTTGCCAATCCTGATGACCTCTGGAACATCAGTAGTAAAATCGATAATCGTCGAGTGCTCAGCAAAAATTTCTCTTCCATCAATCACTAAGTCCACTTGTTTACCAAATTCCTCATGTATTTCCCATGCATTGTCAAAGAGGTGATCTTCACCGCTATATAGTGAGCTACTAAGAATTGGATTCCCAAGTTCTGAAACAATTTGTGTAGCTATGATTTGATCTGGCCATCGAACTCCGATTGTACTTCGTTTCGTTAGTAAAAGCTTGGGAACGATTTTGGAGGCTCGGAATAGAAAGGTATATGGACCGGGAAGGTGGCGTTTTAAAATTTTGAAAACTGCTGTATCGATTCCCTGCGAATATTCTTGAATCTGTTGGAGGCTGGAGCAAATGAATGTCAAATGTCTTTTAGCATCGACATCCTTAATTAAGCTTATTTTTTTCAGTGCTTTCTTGCTGTAAATGTTGCAACCAAGGCCGTATACGGTATCTGTAGGGTATATTATGACTCCATCATTCTGAAGAACATCAATGACTTGGTTGATGTAGCGCGGCTGTGGATTACACGGGTGAATTTCGAGAAGCATTGAACTAGCGTGGGATGCGAGGCCGGATATGTTTGATAGTTTCTTTTTGGAATTTTGCCTCTTGTTCCTTCTCCCATTGCGATCGAGGGTCTCCTTTTTTCTTAGATTCCAAACATTGGTGAAGGAAGTTCTGAAAAATGTGTGCAAGCGAGTCCAATTGATCGATCATACGATGATCAGATGGCAGCAAGTGAAGCGGCACTTGGTAAATACTTGCAAAGTTGATTGCGTTTTCTACAGGCACAACTTCATCATTCCAACCATGAATTAGTAAGGTCCTGTCAGCGAATGGCCTAGGTAAATTAGGTTCTAGGTCTTCAATGCCAACAGCAGATGCCATCAAAAAAAGTCCCTGTGGTTTTAGTTTCTCTGAAGCGCAAAGGGAGACCCAACTCCCCATACTCGAGCCAACAAGAATTAGTTGTTCTGATGCAGAGGGTTGAAGAGAAAGTAACTTCTCAACTCGCCCATAATCACTTTGAATGTCTGAGTAATCTGGGCTTACCACTTTAAAATTCAAATTCTCAGCGACCAGAGCCAATCTTTGAATCTTTGTTTCCAAAGGGCCACTTTCCTGCCCATGTGCAAAGTAAATTATTTGCTCATTTGCCATGATCAGTTAATTTCCATCGTCTGAAGAAAATGGATCTCTGGCCAATCATCAGTCGTACGCTCAAGTCTCCATGCATTCGCCGGAAGATAAACAAGATTCCCCTGAGAATCCCTAGCTAGAGAATCAACAAATTTTTTTTCAAATCTTTGTAAATCCTCAGCGTTTTGAGTCACTACCCAACGTGCCGTTAAAAAACTTGATGGTTCCAGGTGAGCTTCTACACCATATTCATTTTTCAAACGAGCGAGAATGACATCGAACTGCAAAATCCCAACTGCTCCCAAGAGGTAATCATTTCGATTAAGTGGCCGGAACAACTGAACAGCCCCCTCTTCAGTGAGTTGTTGCAGGCCTTTTTCCAATTGCTTGGCTTTCAAGGCATTGTTGATATGGACTTTCCGAAAGTGCTCTGGGGCAAAATTTGGGATGCCAATAAATCGCAGATCTTCTTTTTCGGTAAAGCTATCTCCGATACGGATTGTACCATGATTGTGAATACCGATAATGTCACCCGGAAACGCTTCTTTAACATTTTCTCGATCCTGGGCTAGAAACATGATGGCATTGTGTAATTGTACTTCTCTTCCCAGTCTTTGGTGTCTGACACGCATTCCTCGTCGGAAACGCCCCGAACAGATCCTCAAAAAGGCGATTCGATCCCGATGAGCGGGATCCATGTTTGCTTGAATCTTAAAGACGACGCCACTGAAGGCTTCCTCGTAGGGAGAGACCTCACGAGTTTGCGTAAATCGTTGCCTAGGTGCAGGAGCGACTTCTACCAAGGCATCAAGCATTTCAGAGACACCAAAACTATTGATTGCACTTCCAAAAAAAACTGGTGTTTGTAGGCCCATCAGATAGCGTTCACTGTTGAATGGAGTAGATGCACCTTCTAGCAGTTCGATATCATCTCTAAGCTCATCTGCTTGGTTGCCTAGTATTTCATCCAATTTTGGATCAGCAAGGTCAGTTATGTGCACGATATCCTCAACTACCTGAGTTCTAGATGCAGCAAATAAGGAAAGCTCTTTCCGATATAGGTTGTAAGTTCCTCTGAAGGATTTTCCCATTCCGATAGGCCAGCTCATTGGTGCACACTCAACCTGGAGTCTTTCTTCAACATCCTGCAGCACATCTAATGGTGGTAGCCCTTCTCGATCCAATTTGTTTACAAAAGTTATGATGGGAGTATTACGCAGTCTGCAAACGTCCATCAATTTTCTGGTTTGTTCCTCAACTCCTTTTGCGCTGTCAATGACGACTAGGGCACTGTCAACGGCAGTAAGAACCCGATAGGTGTCTTCAGAAAAATCTTCGTGTCCAGGAGTGTCTAAAAGGTTCACCTCGCAGTTTTGGTAAGTGAATTTCATCACAGAAGAAGTAACCGATATACCCCGCTGTTTCTCAATTTCCATCCAGTCACTGGTTGCATGGCGGCTGGCTTTCCGAGCCTTGACAGAGCCTGCAAGTTGTATTGCTCCACCATACAGCAAAATTTTTTCCGTAAGAGTAGTTTTCCCGGCATCAGGGTGGCTGATGATCCCGAATGTTCGACGTCTTTCAACTTCCTGTTGGAATTGAGCAGTGCTCATAAATCAGATTGCTTGCTGTGATGCCAATTGTCGGTACTCAGCCAGTCTTAGCTCTACACGTCCAACTGATACTACATAGTCCCTGTTCGCATTTTCGTTCTTTAACGCCTTGAGATATGCTCTTCTTGCTTGTTGGTAATCTTCTCTATTGACTGCGCCCGCCTCATAACTCAAACCAAGATTGTACCAGTCTTCAGCACTCCTATCATTTTTTGAAAGTGCCTCAAGGCGCTTACGTGCTTCGTCCCAAAGGCCATCTCTAAGTAGTTCCTCTGCACGTTTTTCTTTACCACCTTCAGCAATCAAAGCTGTAATCCGTTGAGTGGTTGGTGAGATGCTCTGAAGGAAAGATTTGATAGCTTTTGATCCTAATTTTTTGAGGATCTGCTTTCTCTCTTCATCTGGTAGGTTATTGAGATCTAGATTTGGAAGTCTGTTATCAACGTAAAAAACTTCTTTGGGTTTAGTTTGCTCGACTACAGCTAACTTCCTAATTGGAATCGGAATCAGAGGAATTTTAGACCGATTCACCAAATTTACTATCTCTGGTATTGGTTTAGCCTCATAGCAGTGTTGATGACTTTCAGGATCAATAAACTGTTTGCCAAAATTTCCCACAGAAGTTTGAGCGGCTAATATCCTCTGTTCTTGATCTCCACCAGTTATGGTCAAGCTAAAGCTTATTTCAGTATATAGTGAAATGGTTCGGTAGCGGTAGGTCCTGATGACTTGATTAATAGTTGGTAGATCTGCATCGACAACCCTCCCAGTCAATAGCGTTGCTGGTCCAAGGTCAATTAGAGACGACCCCAGCCCTCCGGGTCGGCATATATAAGCTCTGCTATCCAATGCGAGTGCATTTTCGCCAATTGCGGCACTCACACCAGCAGATAATCCACCCCCAATTCCACCCTTACATGTGGCCAATTCAGTGAATTGTCCTATTTTTCTTTCTACACCGCTAACAATTTCACCCTGTATCATCCCAATTCGTTGCCCAGGTACCAATTTTTCTGCGGGTAATGTGTCTACAATCTGAGCATTGAATCGTCCTTGGTGGTTCAACTCATTGACAAGTCCCTGCAGTAAAATCTCCTTCAGATTCAGTTGATCCCCTTCAGATTTAAACATATCCGGATGAATATAGATTTCCGTCACTTCCCTTGGAACATCATATTGAGCAGGCCTTTGTACAATCAACTCGATGGCTGAGTTGGAACTACAGCTGATTTGTAAGAACAGGCTCGGGATTGCCAATAGGAATGTAAATCTCATTTTGCTCAAGGGTATTGTTAAACAGAAAAATCTATTTTCTTAGTGAGGATAGAAGACAATTGGCGGTTGCCTGAAAACTGAGGACCATATCGATGTAGGATTGTGATGAGTATAATATGATCAAAATTAATTGGGACGTAAGTAAAAATCTGGATTTTTTTGATCTTCGGGAGGAATGACTAACTGGTAGCTCCTGGTTCAAATATAGCTACCAAGAGGGATTGGTAAAGTTTATTTAGATGCTTCAATTTTATTGATGGCTTTGAGTGCCCTATCCATGATTTCTTCATTACCTAATAGGTCGGCAGCCTTGTGTAATGAACGTGCATCAGTAATTTTTACCCCAGGTGCGTAGATATCAAGCATTTTCAAAACTCTGTTTTGCACTATATCAAATTTCTCGGACTTCAAATCATCTTTATTTTTAAGACGCCAAATTTTGAAGAGACCTTCACTGTAAATATCGATCGGAGCTTTGTTTGAGATTGCTTTTTCAAACATCTCTTCAGCTTGCTCAAGGTATCCATCTTTCCTCGCAAGTTCAATCTCCTGAAAGTGAACTTGCCAGTCAGGCTTTTCCAAAACTGATTTATGCAATTTATTATATTTATGTTCAACTTTAGCAGTTGATTTGGTTTCAATTTCTGCTGAGGTTGTTCCCTCTGTGGGAACAGAATAATTTTTGTTTACTCCTGTTTGTTCCTCTGAATGTGTTTCAGAGTTCAGTGATGTTTGAGGCACTTTGATGTTTGAAGATGAGACCTGACTTCTATTTAGACCTTGATCATCCCGTTCAAGCTTAATCGCTTTTTGCTCAGCACCGGACTGTGATACAGCACTTGTTGTGGTTGGTGATGTTGATGCATCATTCTCTTTGGGACCTCCGAAGAGAAGCTTCCAGAAATATGACCACATAATACCATCCTTGGCTACGGTTCAATACAACTTAGTGTCACCATTAGTGGGCAACATTTTTTATTAGATTAAAACTTTGCAATCATCAAACCTATTTAACATTTAAAATTCTAAATGAATTTTAAAATTGAATTGGAATTTTTTGGTTTATAAGTAAGAAAATCGATCCCTTTTAGAATTGGATTCGAAAGTGAAACAGAAATGACCAACGTGATCATCGGTTTAAAATTTTCTTCAATAATATTTTGACAGGTATTCAAACTCAGGCTCATGGGGGTCAAGAAGTAAGCTTTTTCTAGGTATTTGAGATTTCTTAATTACGTGTTTGGCTTGGCATATATAGAGGTGGATTTTTCGCAGAGTCTTACGCGGATCTTTCTTCTTTATTGAAAAATGGTTCAATTAGTTCTGAGAATCACAAGTACAATCACCTTTGAAAGAATAAATTTGGTTTAAAATTTTACTTCAATTCTTCCAAAAATATTCAGAGTTAGAGTAATTGAGGTTGCAGGTCTAATGAGATTGTAATTTTTGATTATTAAATCTTAGTGCTTGATTCTTTGAAACTGAAGTGTGCATTCCATCAAAAAAAATCACTCATCAAGTTCTGGATTTATCTTGAACATACATCCCTTTCTCTTTGAAAATAATGGTTTTTATTTTTTGCGTCCTTCTTGTTGGGCGAGTGTAACCAAAGCAATAGTATCACAAAAACAAAGTAAGATTATGAGCGCACCAACTCACCACCGATTAATTATTTTGGGCTCAGGTCCGGCTGGTCTGACTGCAGCAATTTATGCCGCCAGGGCCAATCTTAAACCTGTTTTGATTCATGGTATCCAACCCGGGGGTCAACTCACTATCACGACGGAGGTAGAAAATTATCCTGGATTTCCTGAAGGAATTCAGGGGCCCAAAGTTATGGAATTGTTCAAGCAACAAGCAGAGCGTTTCGACACTCAATTCATTGAGGGAGAAATAGTTTCCTGTGATCTTAGAAAAAGACCATTTCAACTGCGGATGGAAGATTCGGCACACTTGAGTTGTGATGCACTAATCATTGCAACCGGTGCATCTGCTAAATGGTTAGGATTAGATTCAGAACAAAAATTTATGAATCGCGGAATATCGGCTTGTGCCACCTGCGATGGTTTTTTCTTTCGCAATCAAGATGTTGCTGTTGTAGGTGGGGGTGATACAGCTTTGGAGGAAGCCCTTTATCTTGCTAACTTGTGCCGGACTGTGACTGTAGTTCACCGGCGTGGAGAGTTAAGAGCGAGTAAAATTATGCAGGCCCGTGCACTCAAAAATGAAAAAATTATGTTTCTCTGGCATACCACGGTTGATGAAGTCTTGGGAGATGATAGTGGTATGATAGGATTACGTTTGCATAACCTACAAACCGGCTCGATTATAGAAGGAAAATTTACTGGAATGTTTGTTGCCATAGGCCATCAACCTAACACAGGAATTTTTAAAGAACAACTAGCACTAAATGAGAATGGTTATATCAGCGTCGAGGCAGGCAGTACCTTCACCTCTGTCGAAGGTGTCTTTGCCTGTGGAGATGCACAAGATTTTGTTTATCGTCAAGCAGTAACAGCAGCTGGTACTGGATGTATGGCTGCAATTGACGCTGAACGTTGGTTAGCAGAAAGAGAAATTTGAAGCTAATCAAAGTCGAACAAAAAAATATTATTTGGAAGAGAAAAATCCATGCATAGTAAAATCCTTTTGAGTGTCATTGGGATTCTGACGCTCTGTATCCTTGGACTCCTTGGGTATTTATGGTTACAAGAAATCCTAGATCCCTCTAAACATCCGATATTATTACTTGGGATGTCTGCGGTAGCAGGTATGGGGATAATCATTGGTATTCACGCCTACCGAATTTCGGATTATCATGAAGTTGAAGCATATCATGAGTCGATAAAAAGCAATTCTCTTCCGGAAGGTCGGAGACAGGGAACAGTTAAATGGTTCGATCAGAAAAAAGGTTTTGGTTTTATTGCTCAAGACAGTGGTGACGATCTGTTTGTACACCAATCAGAAATTCAACAGGACGGTTTCCGTTTTCTCAATGAGAATGAAAGGGTTGAATTTGAGGTTGGATATGGGAAAAAGGGTCCCGTTGCTATCAAAGTACTGCGCTTGGATCCGCAACCCCCTAAGGAATATTACGAAGCAGAATTAGTACAGGAAATTGTTTCAAAAGCGTCCTAGTTATAAAAAAATCCATTAGAGACTTGTGAGGGTCCCACTCACCACTACATTCAAAAAAAATTTATGAAAAGAGAAAAGTTGGTACTCGCCTATTCAGGTGGATTGGACACTTCCGTCATAGTTCATTGGCTCACATCAGAGGGATTCGATATTATCGCACTTTGTCTCGACCTTGGACAGCAAGTTGAAGATTTGGAGGCAATTCGTGCAAAAGGTTACAAAGCTGGTGCAGTTGAGGTACTGCTTGAGAACGTTCAAGAAGAATTTTTGAGGGACTTTGTGACCCCAGCAATTCAGTGGAATGCGATCTACGAAGGTAGCTACTTGCTAGGGACCTCACTAGCCCGACCACTGATTGCAAAGAAACAAATTGAGGTCGCTCAACAATATGGAGCTTCTGCAGTTGGTCATGGAGCAACTGGAAAAGGAAATGATCAGGTGCGTTTCGAACTATCCTACTATTCCTTGCAACCAGATATTCTAGTGGTCGCGCCATGGAAAATCCCTGAATTTTTTAAGAAATACCCTGGGCGTACAGAACTCTTGGCCTATGCACAAAAAAACGGGATTCCTGTAAAAGCCACAGTTCAACAACCTTGGAGTTCTGATGAGAACCTGATGCACATCAGTTTTGAATCCGGAATGTTAGAAGATCCCTGGCAGGCTCCATTTGCAGAAATGTTTGAGTTATCAAAATCTCCTCAGGATGCGCCTGATCAGAGTAGAGAAATCCTAATCGATTTTGAACATGGGATTCCAGTTTCAGTGGATGGGGATCGATTATCTCCGGCTGCGCTACTCGCTCGATTGAATCAAATTGGTGGTGAAAACGGCATTGGTAGGGTTGACATGGTCGAATCTCGATTTGTGGGTATGAAATCTCGTGGCGTCTATGAAACTCCAGGTGGTACCATTCTTCACGTTGCCCATCGTGCAGTTGAGTCTCTTACCCTCGACAGAAATGTAATCAATTTAAAAGACTCCCTAATGCCTCGTTTTGCTCAGCTAGCTTACAACGGATATTGGTTCTGTCCAGAGATGGAACTTTTGCTCTCGCTTGGGAAACAAAGTCAGGAGAGGGTCTCAGGGACAGCTCGATTGGAACTTTATAAGGGGAACTGCATGGTTACTGGTCGTAAGTCTCCTTTCAGTCTCTATGATGAAGATATTGCGACCATGGAGAAGGATAAGGGTTCTTACAACCCGCAAGATGCTGATGGCTTCATTAGATTACACGCCCTTCCACTTCGAATCCAACGTAGGTTGCAGAACAAGTGATAAGTTGATACCCGGTTATTATAATTTGCCAGGAAAAAGAAACGGTGAGGTTGATTGGGCAAGAGTAATTTGGATAGTCAGGCGCCCTTGATAGAAGGGGCGCTTTGAGGATGAGTTTTATAATTGAGTGATGAGTTTCCCAGATTGAACAGTTCTTGTCTCATTTTTCCCGTTTCCACTTCTATAATCGTATCCAGCCGACTGAACGAATTCTGGATAAGCAGCCAGACCGAATTCTGGTATGTCCATCCCAGAAAATTCTTCTTCTTCAGATACTCTTAAGCCGACAATCAATTTCAGAGTCAACCATACAACAAAGCTAGTTCCGAAAACAAAAACCCCAACGCATAGAATTCCAATAATTTGAGCCCCCAACGCAACATCTGGCCTAAAGATTCCTACAGCTAACGTCCCCCAGATTCCATTCACCAAGTGAACTGAAAGTGCCCCAACAGGGTCATCAATTTTGAGCTTGTCAAACGTTGGTACAGCGTAAACGACCAATGCTCCACCAATACCCCCAATCAACATTGCAAGGTCCATCGACGGGTAATCGGGCCCAGCAGTAATTGCTACCAATCCTGAGAGTGCCCCATTCAAGACCATTGTCAGGTCTACTTTCTTATAAAGCAATTGTGTTAGAATCATTGCTACCACGGCTCCGGCACATGTGGCAATGTTGGTGTTAGCAAAAACAGCTGATATGGCGTCCGCATCTCCCTTAGAACCTAGAGCTAATTGAGAACCACCATTGAATCCAAACCAACCTAACCAAAGTATCAAGGTACCAAGCGTAGCCAGTGGAAGATTTGATCCTGGGATAGCGTTTACTTTTCCGTCAGGACCATATTTACCTTTTCTGGCACCAAGCAGAATTGCACCTGCCAAAGCTGCCCAACCACCAACGGAATGAACGATAGTTGATCCAGCAAAGTCGCTGAAACCGTCCATAAGACCACCTAAGTCTGTTCCACCCCAACTCCAGTGACCTTGGATCGGGTATATAAATGCCGTCAGGACTAGTGTGAAGGCTAGAAACGGCCAAAAGCTAATCCGCTCTGCTAGTGTTCCTGACACAATTGAAGCCGCTGTTGCTACGAATACCACTTGGAAAAAGAAATCAGACAGTAGACTGTGACTCTCAGATGAAGTTCCTGACAAGGCGAAGCCAGAACCCATCAGTGTGCTACCTTCGCCGTACATCAAGTTGTATCCGACCAAGTAGAATGCGATACAGGCGACCGAATATAGCGTAATATTCTTTGTCAATATTGCTGTCGTGTTTTTGCTACGTACGAGACCTGCCTCCAGCATTGTGAATCCAGCTGCCATCCACATCACGAAGGCCCCACTGATTAGCAGCCAAATCGTGTCCAGGACATATTTAATCTCCGCTTGAAACTCCATAACTGCTCCCCTTTCAAGAAATAAGCGTCTTCAAATAACCTTACTAATATTGCTCAATTGTTTGAGCATAAAGTATTAGCAGCAGAGGAAATACAAAGAAAAAATGATTAATTAAATTCCTGATATAAAAAAATAAATTGATTTTATCAACAAAGAAGATAAGAAAAGAAAGAGCTAAAGCAAAAAGCTTATGATGAAAAATTAGGCAGGTTAGGAGAAGTGACTGATAGTAGGAATCTAATTTTTAGGCAATTCGGTCAAGCCAACTGATAAGGCCTTGTGCATTAAGCTCCCAATCAAGAGCAAGCAGTTGATGTGCTTGGCGTTCGTCCAGTGGGCAGCCGCTCTTGTGCGCTTCATTCCAGAGCAGTTCCCAAAGATCATTTTTGATTTGCTGAAGTTTTACAGATTTTTCAAGGGTTGCTGCTCTTTGGCCGATCTCTACATGAGCATCCACCATGTTCAAGAGATCTTCAGCTAAGCTATTTTTATAGTCTATTCTGCTAAAATGAGTCAAATAAACTGCTTGTGGCTGGAAATTCGCGATACGCCGGATCGTTTCTTTCATTTCATCAGGATCAAACTGTACTGGAGAGGTTGTGGGTAAAATGAAAACTTGGTCGTTGTGATCAAATTCTCGATAGCTTAATCCAAAACTATCTCCTGTAAAGATTGAGCGAGTCAAATGATCAATAATGCAGATATGGTGGCGAGCATGACCTGGTGTGTCCCAGAACTCTAGAATACGCCCATCAAAATCTAGTTGGAATCCATCTGCTGCAACGATCACACGATTTTCGGGAACTGGGAGTATTTGTCCATAGGTTTTGGACATCTCTTCGGATCCGTAAACAGCTGTAGCTCCAGCAATCAGTTTGGTTGGATCTATCATATGTCTTGATCCCCGTGCATGAACAACCAACTTCGCGTTGGGAAGTTGGCCAATCAAAGTACCCACACCTCCTGCATGATCTAAATGAACATGTGTTACTATGATGTACTTTACATCTTCTTTGCTTAAGCTATGTTCAGAGAGTCCTTTTAATAAGTTAGGGATCGAAGGAGAAGCACCTACATCAACGAAAGCGGCTTTACCATTTTGTAGAATCAAATGACTTGAAACCATGAGCGGTCGCATCATTTGTGTATCCAGGGCAATAATTCCCTCGTTTTGAAAATGTCGGTAGGTAATCTTCATTCGTGTTGCTGGTGAACTACAATTCAGGTACTGATTAGTGGAGCAGATGGTAGAAGTATGGTCTCTTCGCGACGTGGACCAGTAGAAATAATTGAAACTGGTGCCGAAACCAAATATTCCAAGAGTTTAATGTATGCAATTAGTTCTTTGGGTAATTCATCCACTTGTTGGATACCTCGGGAAGAGCGTTTCCATCCTGGCATAGTTTTATAAATTGGAGTCACTTTATCCAACTGCAGGGTAGGAAAATTTTTGGTAGTTGTCCCGTCCGCAAGTTGGTAGGCAACTGCAATCTTGATTTCTTCAAATTTATCAAGAACATCTAATTTTGTGAGCGCTAAGCTGCTGATGCCATTCAGGCGCACAGCCTGACGAACCAAAACTGCATCAAACCAGCCACATCGCCTTGGTCTGCCAGTTGTGGCACCGAACTCTCCTCCCTCGCTTCTCAGAAATTCTCCTGTGTCATCATCTAATTCTGTCGGGAAAGGACCACTTCCCACACGCGTCGTGTAGGCTTTAGTAATCCCCAAAACGTGACTAACTTTGGTCGGGCCAATTCCTGCCCCAGTACAAACCCCTCCCGCCAGGGTATTTGATGAGGTAACGTAGGGGTAGGTGCCATGATCCACATCAAGAAAAGTCCCTTGAGCACCTTCAAAAATCAGACTCTTGCCTTCGTCCAATTGATCATTAATCAATTGAGCACTGTCACAAAGATAAGGCTCTAGTTCTTGAAAATGATTTTGTAGCTCATCAAATATATGTCGCAAATTCAGGCATTTTTGTTCGGCTCTAAAGTAGTGCTGTAGCTGAGAGTTTTTTTCTTCAATAATTTTTGTAAGTCGATCTTTCATTTGATCTGAATTTCGTAAATCTCCTAAGCGTATACCTGATCGCGCAACTTTGTCTTCGTAAGTTGGCCCAATTCCCCGTCCTGTTGTTCCAATTTTTTGCTTACCCTTGCGTGATTCTCTAAGTTGGTCAAACAACAGATGGTAGGGCATGACCAGGTGGGCATTATTACTAATTCGAAGGTTGTCCCGGATAGATACGTTCATTTCATGAAGCTGTTTAATCTCCTCAAGAAGTGCCGCTGGATCTATTACAACACCATTCCCCAAAATCGAGAGTTTTTCTCTCAGAATCCCTGACGGAATCAAGTGTAGAACGAAAGTTTTGTCTTCGAACATAACTGTGTGTCCAGCATTGTTCCCTCCTTGGTAACGGATGACTCCATCTGCATACTCCGTCAGAAGGTCGACAATCTTTCCTTTACCCTCATCTCCCCACTGGGAACCAACGATAATTACGCAATTCATTATTTTAGTATTAGGAAATATCTAAGTTGATAGTTACGGTTTTGATAGTTCAACAGCTCTCAAAAACGCCTGATGGATTCCCTGTTGAATTCCTGAGTCTATGTTCAAGTCATTGAACTTTTCAATTGCAGCAGCGGTGGTTCCACCTAGAGATGTTACTCGTTGGCGGAGCGTTCCTGGAAATTCACCACTATGCAACCATAGTTGCGCAGAACCAAAGATTGTTTGTTGGACGAGTTGACTGGCTTCTGATTCGGAAAACCCTAATTTTATAGCTTCTATGACCATTTGCTCTCCAAGATAAAACAGGTATGCGGGGCCACTACCTGAAATTGCGGTAGCAGCATCAATCATGGTCTCACTCTGTACTTCGAAACACTTGCCACAAGAATCTAGTAGCTTCCTGACAAGCTCTTTCTCAGTCAAAATGACTTCTCTAGCGGCATGAAAGACTGACATCCCTTGAGCTAGCTGTGCAGGAGTGTTGGGCATTATTCTGACCACCTTGGTGTGACCGCTTAGTCGTTGAAGCGAATCTAGGGAGATCCCAGCGAGAATTGAAAGAAGGAGTTGATGAGGGTGAAGATGATCACGAAGATTGGTGAGAACATCCCCTGAGATTTGTGGCTTGATAGCCAAAAGGATTAAATCGAAGTTTTCAGATAGATCATCAAACTGATTGGATGTAGCACAGGAGAGTTTATTTCCAAGATTTTCACGCTTTTCTTCATCGGGTTCGATCAATAGTAGATTTTTAGGGAGCACTAGTTCTGCCTGAATAACCGCAGTTGCGATCGCACCCCCCATGTTGCCAGCTCCAATCACCGCTAATTTCATACTAGTCTCTCACTGCAAATGTGCTTAGCAAAGTTTCAAAACTATGTGTGGACTCATATAACAGTCCAGTGAAAAAGCCTAGTATTGTTTGTCTGAGGTAGTCGAATAGAAAAACTTGATAAGTAGCTTGAATTCGGAAGATATGAGTGGGGAATGAACTGGTAACCCAGATTAAGCAAACTCAATCCAGTTGACGGCAAGCAGTTGCTCATTTTCAAGATGACTAGCTGATTCACAGTTTTTTCTGTGAATCTTGATCATTCGATTCTTCGAAATATAACCAATAATTTCGTCGCCTGGAACTGGTTTACAGCAACCTGCTAGACTAGTAACTGCTTCCTCTAGCCCCTCGACACCAACATGAAATTTCCCAGGAATAAAAGGTTGTTGGATGCCTGAAAGAGTAGTTTCGTTCTTATGCTGAGTTACTGGTAAGGTGGCAGTTTCATTAGGTGCGTCTACAAACCACTGCAGTATTTCCTGTGAGCGCAGAGATCCCTGCCCGATACAATTGAGAACATGCTCAAAGGATTGAGATTTACGCTGCTGACATTCATTTTCTAATCGGTTTTCCCGAACCATCCGATTCAAATTTAACCCCGCTTGCCGAAAATCTTTTTCTAAAAGACTCCACGCATCACGACGGAATTCTTCTCGTCTCTGTAAGTTAACAAATTGCCTGATTTTGTTGCGAGCTTTGTGAGTTTTTACAAAATTCAACCATTCATTGGTTGGATTTTGGCGAGGAGAAGTCAGAATCTCAACACAGTCGCCATTTTCCAGTTGGGTGTCAATTTTACTGATATTGTTGTTAATTTTTACTCCCGCAATCTGGTTCCCAATATCTGTATGGATATGGTAAGCAAAATCAACAGGTGAAGCACCTTTGGGAAGTTCAAGAATATCTCCTTGAGGAGTCATCGGATAAACGCATTGAAGAGTCTGATCAAGCTTCTTAAATGACTTATTTAGATCAGCTTTAACCGCAGAATGCCGGTGGGTTTCTTTATACAGCCAGTGTGCAGCAATCCCAAATTCTGCAAAAGCATGCATTTCATGCGTGCGGATTTGGATTTCCACATCATCTCCTCCAGATGTGGTTACGGTGGTGTGAAGAGATTGGTAGCCATTGGGCTTCGGTTGTGTGATGTAGTCTTTGAAGCGATCTTCGTTATGAGACCATCGCTCGTGGATATAGCTCAGTGCAGCATAGCAATCAGCAACATCATCTAGCAAGATTCGAAGGGCGATCAAATCTTGGATTCGCTCAAATTGCTGATCAACTTTTTGCAATTTTTCATGGATCGAATAGAAGCGCTTGTAACGCCCATAAACTTGGTGGATGAGGCCTGCTTTGCGCAGGGTCTGGCGAATTTTGCGAGACATGGACTCTACCAGTGCCGATCTTTCATTTCTTTTTTTTGCAACCAGCTTCTTCAATTGATAGTAATGATCAGGCTCCAGTATCTGAAAAGCGTGGTCCTCTAATTCTGCTTTAATCCAGAAAATTCCAAGTCGATTAGCCAGGGGCGCGTAGATGTGGAGAGATTGTTTTGCAACCATCTTAAGATGATATTCTGGCAAGTCCTCAAATTGCTGGATTCGGTGCAGGCGAATTAGTAACACAGCCATCATCAACGAGAAATTACCGCACATCGCGTAAATAAGATCTCTGGCTCGAATCAAATGTTTTTCTGTCTCCATCTTGAATGATAAACCATCAATCTGGCGGAGTCTTAAAAATATTTCGTAAGCATTCGGATGACAGAGTTGCTGAGTCATTCGATCAGGTAAATCTGCGTATGAGGGATAGAGGTAGAGCAGGAATCCAGCCTGAAGTTCATCACTAGTTTGACAAACTTGTGAGAGGCGTTTCGACAGATTGTTCAAATGATTCAACCGATCTGATCCCTCTTGTTCTGAGGTCAAGAGGAACCCTAGTTCCGACAAGACAACAGGCTCTGTGGAGGACCTAGTCTCCCAGAAATTACTCGGGTTGAGAACCTCAGAATATTTGGTTTGGACTAAGTTCGGTTCAATCATTCTTCCAAAGATGGAAACAAATCTTTAAAAAAAGCAAAGAGTTTGATGTCAACGTGTGAGGTCCTCATTTCTTCCTTTTTCATTAGATTGGAAATTTCAGAAGGATCCACTATATAGACATCTAAAAATTCGCCCGGCTCTGAGTGTGGTTGGGGAGATTTATTAATGGGTAAGTTTTCATCAACATCAATGAAAGCTAAACGACAAGCCTCGCCAAGCATACCAGGAGATGAGTACATTGGCTCTGTAACTCTTCTAACAACACCCTGGTAGCCGGTCTCTTCACTCAATTCCCGAAGGGCGGCTTCTGCAGGAGTCTCGCCAGAATCGACCAAACCTGCTGGAAACTCTAGAACATACCCTCCGGTTGGGGGGCGAAATTGACGAACTAGGATATATTTTCCACTTGGCCGAAGCTGCGCAACTATGATCGCAGCCTCGTTACGAGATCTTCGATGAACGGCCTCCCAACTGCGACGCTGACCAACTTCATCTTGGTAGTCGATCTCTGTGAATTCCAACCAATTAGTAAGGTGCTTCGGCTTTTCTTGGAGAATTCTACTGCGGTGGAGTGGCGGCATTACCTTCCTGGCTAGAGACATCCATTGTCAGAATTTTGGAAAACAATAATATTGTTATCATCTAAGTCAAAGGGACTCCAGGTTTTTCGGTAAGATTTGGAAATTTTTTAAACAAATACAGTTTAAAAAAATTACAAGGAGTGCCTGATTCTTGATCATTCTTATCAATTTCTAGTCTCAATAAAGCAATCATCCAATCAATATCTGAAAAAAATCCTGTTCAATAAAGAAGACTCCGGTGTCTCCTTTGCAGTGGAGGGTTTGAATCATTTTTCAACAGGAGTTTAAATTTTTCAGGGATGAAACATGGGATATGACGAATTCGAAATGAAATCTAACGAGAAATTTATTGTGCAGGGGGGAAACCCAATGCAAGGAGAGATCACGCCTTCCGGAAATAAAAACGAGGCTCTCCCGGTATTGGCAGCAGTTTTACTTACAGAGGATCCTGTTATTCTGCATAATGTCCCAGACATTGCCGACATTCGATCAATGATGGACCTGCTCGAGAGCTTGGGGGTCATTATTGAAGAAATTGGTCCTCATTCCTTACGTTTCGAGTCTTGTCAATTAACTCATTGTGATCCCGATACAGTAGCAGCCCGTGAAATTCGAGGATCATTTCTGTTAGCTGGTCCAATGCTCGCCCGCTATGGCTGTATCCGCCTCCCTGCACCAGGTGGTGACCGGATTGGAATGCGTCCAGTTCAAACTCACCTTCTTGCTCTGCGACAATTGGGAGCAAATATTGAGTTGGATTCAGAGGGTCAGTATGTGATGAAAACAGATAGACTCTGTGGAACTTCAATTTACCTTGATGAAGCCAGTGTCATGGCCACAGAGAATGCGATCATGGCTGCTGTCATGGCCTGGGGTAGAACAACAATCTATAATGCTGCATGCGAGCCTCATGTTCAGGGTTTGTGCAGATGCCTTTTGAAGATGGGAGCACACATTAGTGGAATTGGTAGCAATTTGTTAACTATTGACGGAAGTGTTCGCTTGCATGGTGCCGAATACACTATCCAGCCTGACCACACAGAGGTGGGTTCATTCATCGGCCTGGCTGCTGTCACAGGAAGTGATCTCAAGATCAGGAACGCGGGCGTTGATCAGCTGAAAATGGTCAGGATGATGTTTGAAAGACTGGGGGTGGCTACAAATATAGAAGGCGATGACTTAATGATTCCAGCAGAACAGTCTTTGCAAATCAATCAGGAATCACTTGGCATTCCCAAGATTGATGACGCCCCTTGGCCCGGATTTCCCGCAGACCTGACAAGCATAATGACTGTCGTTGCGACGCAGTGTAAAGGGACGGTTCTAATTTTCGAGAAAATGTTTGAAAGCAGACTCTTCTGGGTAGATAAGTTGATCTCTATGGGGGCTCAAATCCTCCTCTGTGATCCTCATCGGGCTGTCGTCTCAGGGCCGTCCAAATTACAAGGCATGCCTGTCTCATCTCCAGATATTCGGGCTGGAATGGCACTTTTAATTGCTGCACTTTGTGCAAAAGGTGAAAGTATCATCCAAAATGTTCATCAGATTGATCGGGGCTACGAGAGAATTGACGAACGCTTACGTAGACTTGGGGCGAATATTCAGAGAGTGGATTATTAGGAGAAAGAATATTTCATCTGTTGGAAAAAAGAGGAAGTTGATCTTCTGAGCGAATGTTGATGCCAAGATGTTCGTAGGCCTGTCGTGTTACCATCCTGCCACGCGGTGTTCTTTGGAGGAATCCCTGCATCAGTAGGAAGGGTTCGTAAACTTCCTCAAGAGTGTCCTGCTCTTCAGAGACCGCCGCAGAAAGAGTGTTCAAACCTACAGGACCGCCGTCATATTTTTCGATGATAGTACGCAGGATTTGACAGTCCATTTGATCCAAGCCGAGTGCATCAATCCCCATCCTCGCCAGGCTTTTCTGGACCAGTGGGAGGGTGATAACCCCTCCGGTTTCTAAGTCTGCAAAATCCCGACAACGTCGTAGCATTCGGTTTGCTATCCTTGGAGTGCCCCTAGATCTTGTGGCTAGCTCCATCGCAGCTTCTTCAACGATCTCAATTTCTAGCAACGCTGCAGCCCTAATGATGATTAGCTTCAGTTCTTCGGAATTGTAGTACTCAAGCCGACATTGAATGCCAAATCGATCTCTCAGGGGCGCACTTAATAATCCAGCACGTGTGGTTGCTCCAACGAGGGTGAATCTTGGTAGGTCTAATTTTACAGTTCTAGCTGCAGGGCCCTCCCCAATAAGAATGTCCAAAGTAAAATCTTCCATTGCGGAATAAAGCACTTCCTCGACAACCCGATTCATTCGATGGATTTCATCCAGAAACAGAACAGATCCTGGTTCTAAGTTAGTTAAAATTGCTGCCAGATCCCCCTGTCTTTCTACTACTGGACCTGAGGATGACCTTAACGGAACAGCTAACTCATTTGCAAAAATATTAGCCAAAGTAGTTTTACCCAATCCAGGAGGACCGCTCAGAAGCACGTGATCCAGCGCCTGGCCTCGCTTGCGAGCAGCATGAATGAAAACCCGCAGATTCTCTTTTATTGTCGATTGACCAATATATTCACCGAGGCAGGTTGGCCGCAGAGATAAGTCCTGTGACTCGCCATCCTGAATTTCAGGAGTAACAAGCCGGTCGGGATTTTCGCTGTTCAAATCTGATAACCGTTAGTTATGGGCTGGGTTATGTGATTCCTGATTACTGACCTCCAGAGAATTTTTCCCGATCAGAATTGGAGAGATGGCGTAACCAAGCATGTAGATGAAAGCAACGTAACCAAAGAAATCTGTGAACGCAAATACAACTAGAATCAGTCCTGTTGCTCTACCCATCCAGAGATTTTTGTTGAAGTAACGACCAGCATGAATATATCGGATCTTGTAGAAGTTCATAAGTAGTGAGCAAAGAACCATCATTCCGGAGCAAAGATATACCCAAATCAATAAACTTGATGATTCGCTAAATCTGGCCTGTTCAAGCATAATGAATGGAGCTGTTACGAGCAGTGCTGCCCCTGGAGAAGGGATTCCTTTAAAAAAACCAGGAGTTGGTGTTGTATCCAAAGTAAAGGCGACCAACCTTGCGATCCCAGCAACAGCATATATAATTGCAATCAGACTATAAGGAAGCACCTGCATGCCAGGGTGATCAATCCGATCCATTAAAATATAGAATATGATTGCAGGGGCTAAGCAAAAGCTGACACCATCAGAGATGTCATCCAGGATACCACCAGTGGTGATGTTCCTTTTTTTTTGTGGATCTGGAGGTTGAATCAGTCCAAGTTTTCGAGCTAGGGCTCCGTCCAACTTATCAAAGAAAGCTGCTCCCACCAGAATGAGATAAGCCTGATGCATTTCCTGTTGCTGGGCAAACCAGATGGCCAGTAGTCCCATCAGGGCATTCATTACGGTTAAAGAGTTTGGTAGTGTAGCGAGAATTCGCCGACGCAGCTTCACATCTCCTAGACAAAGGTCATCTAAGCAAAAGGTACCGTATTTGCGGCAATAGCTTGCAATCGACCCAAAGTTGATGATCAGAAAGAACACTTCCAAAACCATCATCGTCTGAAGCGATAGTCCTCCAATTTGGTTCAACCAATTAGGTAAGACTTCGGCTGCTTCGGGAATGTAGAAAGCGTATCCATACAAAAAAGCTCCAACTGGAGTTGCTACCATAGTGCGAAGACGACTCAATTCTCGCATTCCAGGTGCTTCCCCGTGTGTCTGGGCGAATCCCAACATAAAATGGGCAAAATGATCACGCATCAGGACAATAATAGCGAGTAATAGTACAAACATTGCGTGAAACAGTTCCAAGTGTTGATTTGGGCTGGATTCTGGCAGATGGTGGAAACGCCACATCATCCCAAAAGCAACAAGTGGGAAGATAAGTGAATAGACCAACTTGTCCATCAATCGCTCTGCTAATTCTGCAAGCTTGTGATGGGGCTGAAATCGTGCTGCAAACCAGCCATCCACTAAATCAAATACCATAGCGACGACTAGACAAGCCATCCCCAAAAAATAAAGAGATGGATTACGCAAGATCATGGTAAGAATCGCACAGATCAAGCCTGCAAGTGCTAAGGGAGCTCGCCCATAGACCAGCAAAGTCGTAATACGACTTGGAATTGGGCTGGAAGTTGAGGAGTTCATTGGTTTACCTAAAAAAGTTATGATTTTTGGTGTGATTTGAGGAAATTTTCAATCCAGAGAGGTAAAGGTCCGAGTTCAGTATTTTTTGTGAGTGAATCTATACCTGCTTGGCGCACGTTTTCGGGCATCCTTCCTTTGCGCATTTCCATCAACGCATGAGAGTATTCAGGCACAAACTCAGGATGACCTTGACACCCAATGATGTGTTCACCAAGTTGAAACATTGCGTTTGGACAAAATTCGCTTTCGAGAATCCTTCGAGCCTGTGCAGGTAATCTGGTGACCTGATCCTGATGACTCACCAAAACTTTTGCCTCGTCCACTTGAGGAACCATCCAATCTTGGTTTGCTACCACACGATGGTTTGTTATCCCAACTCCCCAACCTTTTGGGCTTTTCATTGTTTCGCCGCCGAGTGCTTGCGCTAGCAGCTGATGGCCGAAACAAATACCTACTGTTGGAATCAGCTGTTGATGCAAACTACGCACGAAGGATTCAAGATCTCGAATCCATTGTAGATCCTCATAAACGCTTGATGCACTTCCAGTCAAAATATACACCTCACAAAGATCAGTCTGATCAGGTAATTCACTGTCACAGGCTGCAAAGTTTAGGAGGTCATGCTGAGGATTTTGATTATGAATCATGGTTGCAAACATTTGAGGATAATCACCGAACTTGGGTTGCAGTTCAGTTCTCACGTGATCGCACTGTAGAATGCCAATTCTCATAGATCGTTTACCAATTAATTACAGATGACAGATCAGCCACTTCGAAAGCTTGAGTTCCTGCATGCTAATGGATTTCCTGCAAGTTCTTATCGGCGATTATTTCAAAATTTTAAGGATTTTGACGTCCATTTTGTTGAATCTTTAGGGCAGTTTGAGAGAGGTTTGCCCCAAGATTGGGAATCAATTGCTGACCAAGTCCTTACGCAAATGAATTCTCATCAACCAAGCGTGGGCGTGGGACATTCATTGGGAGCTGTAGTTTTACTTTACGCCGCTGAACAAAGGCCCGAAGCTTTTACAAACATAATTTTACTGGATCCACCCCTCTTTTCATTTAGTAAGCGGGCTTCTTTGTGGTTATTGAAGAAATTCGGAAAAATGGATCGGGTTACTCCAGCTCGTACAACTCTTAGACGCCGCGAAGCTTTTTCTTCTCATCTAGAGGCTTTTGATCAATTGCGGAAACGCAGTTTTTTTCGCAAGTTCTCTGATGAGGTATTGAGTGACTATGTTTCAAATGGCTTCATTGAGCAAGCAGACGGCGTAAAGCTGCGTATTCCCAAAGATTTGGAATATCATCTTTTCCAAACTATTCCATTACACTTTTCAAAGTCCTGGAAAGGGCTAAAAGGCCATTTGGTATTCGCAAGTGATAAAGGTGTACTTCAACAATCCGACCGCAATGAACTTCGTAGGAGTCTACCGGGTTTCCAGCATACGGCTGTTAGCGGAGGTCACATGTTTCCTCTGGAACAGCCAGAAAAGACCGCTGAAATTATAAAAAAACTAATCAATTCGAGGAATTGACATTAAATATCCTTATTCGAAGTCTCATCACGATCAAAATAAGGGTTGTTCGAAATTCCTATTCGAGGAGGTGATTTTCCAAATCAAACTTAGGTAAGTTCCAGTAATACTGAATACAATCTATCTTAGTTAACCCAACGGAGAGCCAAGACTCCTCCGAGAAAAACAATACCAATCAAGGGTTGTACAAATAGGAGCATCATTCCGACCAGCAACAAGCAAAGTGTAGCAACATTAAGAGCCAGGGGATTGCGGTTAGGAAGAGAAGGCTGCTTGGGGGCAGATGTGTTCTCTGCTTGAATCTCAGATTCAACTTCCTTTAGGATGTCTGACAATTCTTGATCCGTCAGACCATATACTTCCCTAACAGCCTCTAATTCACTTTGAAATTCAGCCGCCTGCTGTTGTTGTTCCCTATAACTTTCAGCTTTTTTTTGAACCCTTCGTAATAGGTCCCGATATTGTTCTTCCGCCATCCTTTTCTAGGCAGCCGCCTCTTGTTTTTTGTAACGATGTAGGAATTGCAAAAGCTTGATTCTTGTCAGGGCGTTGCTGTCACGAAATTGCAGGTGGACATTTAATTGTTTACCACTTGGAATTGTGGCCAGAACAATTGCCGCCATATTTTCCCGTAAGCTTGCGCCTGAGAGATGGAATAGAAGAATTTCGCCATTTTTCAAGGGATCTTCAAGTTTCTGTGTAATCGCTAGTTTCATACCCCCTGCGCTCATGTCAATAATCTTGCCTTTAGTCTTATAATCATCGGCAGATCCATGTACAGAGCGCATCTCTGGTTCGTATTCGCTAGCTTCTACTCTTCTGAAAAGAGCATCCTGATTGAGTTCGAGTCTCTCAGATTCACGTATTGCCATTTTCCGAATGTCGCTACTATGACCCAACCAGACAATTCCTGGAGTCTCTGTTTTTTGTTCTTCAACTCTCAATGCGAACTCATAATCAGCGTCCCCCTGGCGCCGGACACGACATTTGATGATCTTAAACTGCAAAAGATTAGCGGGCCGCCGCTTGATCATGGGAGGGTCAATGCGAACGCCACGTTCGCTAACTTCTTTGATTAAGGAAATGAAAGCTAATTGTCTGCCCTTAGCTGTTACTGAGCATTCCACCCGCATGTTGGAGAGCAGCATTTTCGTATTGATGACTTCACAATCTTTATTGGTGAGATTGAATTGCAACTTAGTCCGCATAGCGTGAATTGCAGCCATTAATTCTGCATCTAAGCTTCCCTCCTCAATCAGTTCATCCACAGCTTCCTCAAAAAGTTTGTTGCTGCGCATCATCGAGAGGATCTCTTCTGCCTCACGTTTATTCCCAAGCCGATGGACCAACTCTACTTCATCCTCTGACATCTTCAGACTTTCGTAAAGAGTATGCAGAGTCATGTCGGTCTGTTCACGTTTGATCCGAATTTGTTCTAGTTCCTCCATCTTAGTACGATAGAAGCGCAGACCAAAGAAGCCACCAACCGCAGCGGAGATCGCAAAGCCAACCCCGACATAAAAGCTAGTTGGGATGACCGCAGGTGTGTCATAGTTAGCTTGCAAGTCTGTTAGTTGAAAATTTCCAGATGCTGATTTTTGACCACATAGCCAAAACCATAACAACGGTGAGATCAGTAAAAGTATTCTTTTTTGGCTGAAAACCCAGATATGGGAGAGTTGCTTCATGTTCTTATTGAGTAAAGTTTAGTAGATTCATTATGCAAATCAGTTAGAAACTGTTGAAATTAATGCACTTCGAGTGCAAATTTAGGTTCAACGGTCATGTTACTCCATGTACCATTCTTCTTCTAGGGTATCCTTGTTAATATTTGCCTTGCTGATAAGCTTGATGTCAGAGGAATGCTGCATTACCAACACATTTTGTTTGCCTTGCTTTTGGGCTAGGATCGGAAGTCTAAACTCATAAATCCCGTCTTTGTGACGCTCAATTTGGCAACTTATTTCAGCCGCGTCCTTGATCTCAACTGGGCTCTCACCCAACTGAGGAGTTTTGATCAGTAGCTTTGATTCGCTTTGGGCAAGCACGATGGAGTCGAATTTGAGCATCCGTTCACCGAGTTGCACATGACATTGGAGAGCCTGACCGATCGGAAGTAATTTTGAATTTGTGAACGGGATGTTAGAGTTGTTCAGACTCACATTCAATAACTTCCGCGTTTGGCTTAGCGCTTTTTGGGCCTCAGCAGAGTTGTTTTCCAATTCAAGATATTCTTCAGAGCGCTTATCAAAGTCAACTAAGGATCTACTAAAATTCATAATTTCGATGGAGTCTTTAGTTCCTAGCACAGTCTCTATCAGCTTACGAAGTTGAAAGGCATTAGGACCAGACCCTATCATCGAATTCAGCTGCCGTTCATCATGATCCAAGCTATACTTTCGGCGCATTTTGACTTCGGATTTGCGCTTAAGCTGAATTTGAACGATCAGAATGATGATTAGCAGGACAATGAATACTCCTGCGCCAATAATCCACTCAAGTGGTACCTCAACCTGCTGTGTTTTTGGAGCAAGATCTGAGATCTCGAAGTTTTGTTGACCAGAAAAAAAGAACCAAAGACTGAACCAACTAACGAGTTTTAGTGCCTGCTTCATGGAAATCTCCGACAATAATTCAGATTGTTACATAAATTTACCGTTAAGAAGTATTCTTGTTTTTGGTGGGAGTTTCAATCCAGTACATCAAGGGCACATCAAGCTGATAAAAAATTTGCTTAGACTTGGGGGTGAACCTCAGATTTTAGTGATTCCTGCCGCTCAATCTCCGTTCAAATCAAAAGAAGATCTGATCCCAGCAGAAACCAGATGGCAACTGTTGGAGATTGCCATGCCAAAAAATCCCCGATTACACTTATTGAATATTGAAGTTAATCGTTCAGGACTAAGTTATTCATATGAAACTTGGCAGCAACTGTGTGAGCAATACGGGCCAGAAAACTGGTTTTGGGTTATTGGCAGTGATACTTTTGCCGAGTTTGATCAATGGTATCGAGCTGATGAATTTGTAATGAAAATTCAGCTAATAATCGTTAAGCGCAAGGTGGAGAGGGTTCGTGATGTCTCGGATTTTTGGAGCCCACTGACTCGTTTATTTCCAGTAGGGCAAAATTCAATGGATGAAAAAGAGTTTTGGCATGATGGGCAACTAATCGCGTCCTGTCTGGACTTCGACCTTCCTTCGGTTAGTTCCTCGGAGATTCGCAAAGGTAAATCCGAAACCCAATGGATTGTGCCGAGCACCAGAATCGTTCTACAATCTGCATTGGATGACTTAAGAAGTGATCGAGAAAGATGATTTAAGAAAACAGATGCACCAGCGCCGTAGAGCTATGGACCCAAGCACAATTGATGCTGCATCTAGAGGAATATTTAGGCATCTGTTAAATTCTAAGTTGTGGCAAGAAAGCAAAGTAATTCACACATTTTTGCCTCAGAATAACGAACCAAATACTTTTTTCTTGGTCCAAGAAACTCTGCAATCAAAACGGCGGGTACAAGTGCCGAAAGTTGCTGGGCCTACCCATCTCACGCACCACTGGTTGGAGGATATCAAATTACTGAAGAAGAACTCTTGGGGTATCCCAGAGATTCAGGATAGTGCTGCCTCTGAAACTGACCTTGCAGAAATCGATCTGGTACTAGTGCCCGGATTAGCTTTTAGTCGGAAAGGAGCCAGGCTTGGCCAGGGTAGAGGATATTACGACCGGTTCCTGAATCAATTAAATGGGGCGAAAATTCTCGGCGTGGGATTTGATTGGCAACTTTTGGAGCATGTCCCCGAAGAGTCGCATGACAGACGACTTGATGGAATAATAACAGAAAGCCAATTATTGTGGCCCCTTGGTGAATAATTTTGTGATGTTTTCATTGATACAGCAAATTCCACGAAGGTGGAGAAGCGCAATTATTGCGCTAATCTTGGGAATCAGTTGGGGAATCGTGATTTGGTTACTGCAGATGACTTAGAGGAAAAAGCTTTGGCAAACTTTCTAGAAAAGGAGGTGCCTGAAGACTTTCAGGGTGCCCGAATAGACCGGTGGCTCGCCGACTGGTCAGAACTGACCTCAAGGGCTGAAGCTCAGAGGTTATTGACTCAAAATCGAGTTCATCTGGATAATCTACCTATATCTTCAGGTTCACGTAAACTACGTGAAGGCCAAAGAGTGCAAGTTTGGCTTCCCCCTCCTACGGCATCCGAACTTGAGCCAGAAGACGGTCACTTGGACATTCTTTTTGAGGATGAGCACCTAATCGTTTTAAACAAACCAGCTGGTCTTGTTGTCCATCCAGCTCCTGGCAATTATACGGGTACGCTCGTTCAAAGACTTTTACATCACTGCAAAGACCTATCCGGAATAGGAGGAGTCCAGCGGCCCGGAATTGTTCACAGGTTGGATAAGGACACCTCAGGTATTCTGGTAGTTGCCAAACATGATCAAGCCCACCAACGGCTAGCCTATCAGTTCAAAAAACATTCAATCCACCGTCTTTATAGCGCACTGGTTTGGGGTAATCTTGTCACTCTTCAAGGGACGATTGAGGCCCCAATCGGGAGGCATCCCCGAGATCGAAAAATGATGGCGATCGTAGAAAATGGCCGTGCTGCTACAACTTATTGGACTCAGATAGCCAATTGGGATGGCCTGACTCACATCTTTTGTGAATTGGAGACTGGTCGAACCCATCAGATACGGGTGCATTTCAGTTCGCAAGGACACTCTCTGGTTGGTGATCCCGTTTATGGGCAATTAGGAAAGACAAAGCATATGCCTGATGACGTTATTCTGGCCTTGCAGTCCTTTACTCGGCAAGCACTCCATGCTGCAGAGTTGGGCTTTACACATCCAATCTCACAAGAAATAATGGAATTTTCTGTAGCAGAACCAAAAGATTTTCAAAAACTTTTGAGTTTGCTCCATGAAAAACTGCCACCCTTGACTTGATTCTCCTCAGAAATATGACGGAAGAAAATTACTACCAAGCTAGCGCTTGTTCTGAGATTTTAACTACTAAATTGGAAGGTGAGCACAGGTACGATGTCTGTGTTGTCGGAGGAGGCGTGACGGGCCTTTCCTCTGCGATCCATCTTGCCGAGAAAGGTTTTCAAGTTTGCGTACTTGAAGCACAGAAGATTGGTCACGGAGCATCCGGTAGAAATGGCGGTCAATTCATCTTTGGCTTCGGTTCAGAGATGCCCACAGTGCGTAAATTGGTCGGAGAATCTGAAGCAAAAAAACTCTGGGAACTGTCACTAGAAGCGATCCAGGTGACCCATCAATTGGTGGAAAGACACCATATTGATTGCGATTGGCAGTGGGGGCATGTTCACACGGCTGTCAAAACTCGGCAAGTTCGTGAACTGAGCGACCTCAGAGAAGATTTGATCTGCCATTACAACTACGATTTGGAGTGGTTGGAAGGCAATTCTTTGATGGACCAGGTCGCTTCACCAAGATACCTTGCGGGTGTGAAAGACCAGCAAAGTGGCCACTTTCATCCACTAAAATATACTCTTGGTTTGGCGAAGGCTGCCCAGAAAATGGGAGTCGATCTTTTCGAGGAATCACCTGTACAAAATTGGTTAGAAAAAGCTGAAGTTTCGCTGTCTTTACCAAATGCTTCTCTAAAGGCCAATTACTTGGTTTTGGCTGGGAATGCTTACCTTGGATCATTGGGTAAGAAACTAAGTCAAAGGTTGATGCCAGTTGGCACCTATATGATAGCTACTGAACCACTCGGATCAACTAGAGCAGGGCAACTGCTACCAAAGAATATTGCGGTTGCTGATGTTAATTTTGTTCTCGACTACTTCCGGCTGTCTGCAGATCAGCGATTATTATTTGGTGGGGGAGTTAGCTATTCGACGATCCCTCCTGTGAACGTCAGGAACTACCTTAGAAAGAGAATGTTGAAAGTTTTCCCTTCCTTATTTGATGTTGAATTGGAATATGGTTGGGGGGGACTGGTAGGAATCACAATGAATCGGATGCCAAATTTTGGCAGGTTGGCTCCAAATGTGTTTTTAGCCCACGGATTTTCGGGCCATGGATTAGCACTGACAGGATTAGCTGGAAAATTGATGGCTGAAGTAATCAGCGGAACTGCTGAGAGATTTGATGTAATGTCACAAATACCCCATCTTCCATTTCCTGGTGGGCCTTTGTTTAGAATGCCTGCGCTTCTTCTGGGAACAACTTGGTATCGTCTACGGGATATTCTCTGATCGAAAGGTGTTTACCTTGCATCATCAACAGCAAGATAAAACCCCATTCAATTCATTAATCTATGAACAATCTAAGTTTAACCAATTATCGCTTTTCTCTGATTATTGGACTCCTAGTTTTTATTTTTAATAGTCCTTTAAAAGCCCAAGTAGGTGTGCCAGTGGCATCCATTCATGAGTTGGATGGTTTGGTCCAAATGACCCCCCAGCAAACAGGCAGGAAGTTAGTTGCACGTTCCGGAAGTTTTTTGGGAGAAGAAGATATCCTAGAGACAGGCAAAGATGGGAGAGTCACGATTCTTTTTCGTAACGGATCAAAAATTCGCCTTTTTGAAGACACCAAGCTCAGTATTCAAAAGGCGCTAGAAGCAAAAATAGTAAATCGGGCTTTCGAGATAGAAATCCAGCTTTATACGGGTAGTCTTCGAGCGAATTTCTTGCCAGGGCAACAGATCGCTTCGATCCAGACACCTCGGGCAAAAATTAAGGTTGACGGTACTGTATTCAGAATGGAAGAGAAGCCCAGGTCCGGTACTACGATCTCGATGACAGAAGGGAAACTATTCGTCAACAATGGTGTTTCTTCTATGGAAATGCTTCCCGGTCAAAGACTCAGCAAAGTGAAATATCTGGATGAACTTTCTACTAAGCTTGAAAACATGAAAACTCAGATCTTCATGAACTTGACACCAGAAGCTGTGGATTTAAGTGAATTCAATACTCAAAAGATGACGCTGACTTTACAACTGGCTGACCTGAAAAGTAGTAAAGTCGTAAGAGCTGCAGGGAAAGTCTACCTTGAAAGTGATTATTACAATTTGCGACTTCCCAGCATGACAACGTTGGATAGTTCTGGTTTTGTGAGGGTGCCGGCTCGAATTAGACCTCCTCGTGTTTCAGATAAGGCCTTTGATGGGCGGATTGTTGTTCGGGCGTTTTTAGATAGTGCCCGACATAACTTGCACGGTGAGGGCAGTTTGGTAGTGAACACTCAAGGCACCCAACCAAAAAGAAAGCTATTGATAGATGCGAGTCAAGGAAATGCGCACTCGATCGAGTAAAGGTGCCTTAGCAGCTATCAAGATGAACTCAGGATTTTGCGTTTTTAAGGTAATCCAAAATCTTTCTCTGAACATGAAAATGGGATTTCAGACTCTCCTCTGCAAGCTTCAATAGCTCATCAAGTTGCTCCCTGCGGAAACGTTTGTGCTCAGCTGTCCCCTGGATCTCAACTAGCTCACCTTCTAAAGTCTGAACCACATTCAAGTCAACATCAGCCTGACTATCCTCATCGTATTTCAGGTCAACTAGAGCAGTTCCTTCCTTTAATCCAACACTAACTGCAGCGAGTTGATGTTGAATAGGCCACAAGTCGATTTTGTTTTCGGTGATCATCCTGTCTAGTGCAATTGCCAAAGCCACGAACCCACCTGTAATCGCTGCTGTTCGAGTTCCTCCATCTGCCTGAATTACGTCACAATCCATCCACAATGTATGATTTCCAAGGGCTGCAAGGTTGACTACTGAACGTAAGGATCGGCCTATAAGACGTTGAATTTCCTGAGTCCGCCCATCAATTTTTCCTCCAGAGTCTCGTTTTTTTCGTCGACCTGTTGAGCCAGGCAGCATACCATATTCAGCGGTTAGCCAACCATGCTTTGGTGCTTGATCCTTCCTCTGGAGAAAAGGAGGGACCCCCTCTTCAACAGAAGCGGTGCAGATAACTCGGGTTTTGCCAGTTTCAACTAGAACGGAACCATCGGCATTTTCAATGAAACCGGGGTGGATATTGATTGGGCGTGGTTCCCATGTTTTGCGGCCATCTGTTCTGATAAACGTCTTCGGAAGATAGTCTGTCATCGTTTTTTCTCAGTCTGATAGTAGTGTTCTGGCTTTCTGCAACTTTTCAACGAAACTTTGGAATGTCTCACTCCGAAGTAGCTCGTGAATAATTGAATCTTCTTATGCAATTCCAGCAATTTCAGCAAGTATATTCAGGTGGATTGCAGGATCATCTTTGGGGCTGATCACCAGAAAAACAAGATGGACACTTGCTTTTTCTGATTCCCAATGAAGTGTAAAAGGAACGATTGCGACTACGCAGAAAGAATTATATGAGTTTTTTGAATAAGCGTTTGGAATAGCTACGTCTCGACTCAATCTGGTTTAAATATTTTTCTCTTGTGATAATAGTCCTCACACAATCTCAGAAACTCCTAGATCAGGTAAGTGATCTTTTGCTTTTTCTAACACCGTATCAAATAATTCGTTCAAGGGGTGGCAGAAGCAAAGATGATTTGCTCAGGATAGGTGTAGAAGAAGAGATAGCTGGCTTTTTGTCGGAATATCAAGACTGAATTCATGATCATTTGGAAGTTCGGGTTGTAATCGAATGTGTTTACATAATTGCATAATAAAAGTGATCGTGTCATGTCGCTAATTTGGCAGGCAATTTCTTTAGATTAGCTTTGGCAAGGACAGCATTTTTATTGAGGGGTGTGTACTTAATTGGAGTCAGTTTTGGCAGATTATTCCAAATCGGTTGACTGAGGCCCCCAATAATATGTTCTTGTCTTTCACTATCAGGTTACCAGCGAAAGATATTTTTTTCTCCCAAGCACTGCTGCCCAGCTTTCACAAATTCACTGATTCAAGTCCCGATTATTTTTTAAGGCCAATACGTTTCCAATGAAAGGGAAAAATTCTGATGGAAGACCGGTTTGATTATGGGTATTGCCAAGCATCAAAAAAAGACTTTCTGACTCAGCCTGTCGAACTGACTCTGTTGGCGTCTATCCATCTACAAGGATGACCAAGTTTCTTTTTAAATAGATTAGGCTACTCGACAGGCAAATAAATGAGCCCCAATGATCAGCCCGCCCTTACGGTCCTCCGATTTAATATGGGAGAGATTTGTGACTCTTCCTACACTTAGGCTGTAAACTGTTACGCTGAATCCAATGATACCAAACGTGAACGTTTGTAAAAAATTTGCTTGGTTCCCCAAACTTGGTTCAAGCCTCAGGGCAAATAAGGAAGCCATAGAGCCCTCAACAATTCCCTCTTGGTGCCGTCAAACCCAGAAAGCAGACCTCTCAGAAATTTTTATCTGTCCCAAAACTTGAAGTGATCAGAGCGAAAGACTGAATCAAAATGACGCTAACTAAAATCAATCAAATCCCGTTATCAAAGATGAAGTTCGCAAAATCACTGAGACTTAGCTGAGCTTACAGTAAAATGAACAAAATAGAGATGGCAGGTATTCTGAGATGATGCGAGTCACCAACAGTGCCCCCCAGATTGCCAAGCAATCACCAGAGTGAAAAGTCCGTTATGAGAGAGAAAGAAGTCTGGGCGGGCTAGAGAGATTGACTGAGTTTTCTACGATCCTCTATTTGAGAATCGCTCCATCAACATTTTGAATGAATGTGACCAGAGCTTGAACTTCTGGTACATCTCCAAAAGCAGATTCAATTTGTTTCAAAGCATCTTCAGTTCGTAGGTCTTGTCGGAAAAGAATTCTGTGAGCTTCAAGAACCTGGTTGATCACTTTGCGTTCAAATCCTTTTCGTCGAAGCCCAACAATGTTGATTCCTTTCACTTCAAAACGGTTACCATAGCCAGTTGTATAGGGTACTATGTGCTTGTCAATTAAAGACCCTGCACCTGTATAAGCATAGGAGCCAATACGAACAAACTGTGTCACCCCATTTTGACCACCAAGAGTAATAAAGTCTTCCATTACGACGTGGCCGCTCAGGCCTGTATAATTAGCCAGAACATTGTGGCTCCCTAAAACACAATCGTGAGCAATATGGACGTAGCCCATGAAGAGGTTATGATCTCCAATAATGGTTTTTCCACCTCCTTGGACAGTACCACGATTGACAGAGACGCACTCCCTGAACTGGTTGTTTGAACCTATCATAAGAGTGGTTGGTTCACTGTCATATTTTAAATCTTGGGGAGCACTGCCAATGTAAGAATAAGGATAAAAGATGTTGTCTGTGCCAACGGATGTCGGACCTTCCAAGGTAACATGGCTTTTCAAGATGCAGCGATCACCCACAGTGACATCGGGGCCAACCACAGAGAATGGACCAATTTCAACATCATTACCAATTTTGGCACGTTCATCCACCAAGGCTGTGGGGTGAATCTGCTGCATATGAGAACTCCTTTGATTCATTTGAAATTGTCTTGAAATATAAATATCACCCTCTTCGAAGACAAACTCTCCACTCACAAATAAAGCTTTCAATATGCTGGATTTGCAGTGATCCAATCAGAAATATACTGAACTTGATTCTGAATGATTTGCGTCATCCGAAAGGAAGTAACGGCACTTACTTCTAAGGGAAATTCCATTGGAGGAGCAAGTAGGCCATGCCATTCAACATCTTGCTGTAAAGTGGTTGCTAGTCGGAATGGAGATAGACGAATTCCGGTACGATGTAGTAATTCAGTTGTGGTTTCAGCGATTGCATGGCCGACCAGTGTCCAATGCGTTATCTCTTGTCCAGGGGCATATTCTTTCAGCAGTCTGCGATGAAGAATGATACCAGGATGATCATTTTGTTGAAGTGTCGGGAGATAGCTTAGGAAGGATAGTCGATTCAGAACCTCAGGATCAAATTGTCTGAGCAACTCACTATTTGCGATGCCAGAACCTACATAGATTGGAATATTCCACTCCTGATGCTGCCAAATAAAAGCGTGAGCTTCCAGTGCATCTCCAAGCACTACAATAGCGTCTGGAACTAGCGCTACCAATGGATCTAATTCTTTTTCCAGGCTGAACAGAGGAACTCGGCTTGGCATGGGTTCAATTTGAATCAATCCTGCACTACCTGTGTCAAAATACTCAAGCAGTGCAGTTGCTTTTTGATCCTCACGAAACCAAACAAGAATACGTTTCCCTGCCAGATTCTCAGCACAGAATCTTCCAAGTGCTAAAGCTTCAGCTTCTAAGGATGGAGAGAAATAAATTCTACCTACATTATTAGCCTCAGGGCGACCAACACCAAAAAGGTCCGGTACCCCAGACAAAGGAAACCAGTTTGGATATGCATTTAAGACAGGCTCTCCAACGGACCCTACTACTGCCAAAATTGGATGTTGAAAAATTGAATTCTTGATAAGTTTTTCTACCTTCAAGCCTTCCATGCGAGTGTCAAGAGTTCTGTAATCAACGCTTCTTCCATGAATGCCGCCTTGGTCATTCAAGTAGCTGAAATAGGCTTCTAGTCCAACGGAGATGCCACGATATTGGCCCGCTGCAGGCCCACTCAAAACTTGGAGTCCAGCCAGATGAATTTTTCGTTGTGTGACTGGTGAGTTCGATTGGGCAGTTACGGAGCCCAACAAAACAAACAGATAAATAATTGTATACTGAACAGCCGTTTGAAGTTTCATCTTATTCGAGATTTCTTAATGCGAAATACTTATTGTTCACTTTGAATTTAATGTAGTTGATTGGCAACTGATTATGCTTGTGACTATATTTTGAAGCAATGGAAATGTGTTGACAGGTTCTAACTGCAATTCTACGATTTTTGGTGCATCAAGCCAATAAGTTTGATTAAAGAATTTTGCTGTTTTGTTTTGCCCTTTACGATGGGTGCGGTTTGTAGTGGTCCATCACGAAAAATTACAATTCAATAAATAAGGTTTGTTAAATGTGGTCAGATATATTCCAGACTGAAAAGCCAGGCTATTATGGCCAATTTGGTGGAATGTTCATTCCTGAGATCCTAAGGGCGACATTTGAGGAGTTGATCGCCGCCTTTGAATCTGCAAAGACTGACCCCAGTTTTTGGATGGAATATGTTCAGATCATGCAGAGCTATTCTTGCCGTCCAACACCAATCACGTACTTGCCAAACTTGAGTAAGAAGAATGGAGGAGCACAAATCTATTGTAAGCGAGAGGATCTGAACCAAACTGGAGCTCACAAAGCTAACAACGTGATGGGCCAGGGGTTACTTGTCAAGCGAATGGGAAAATCAAGAGTCATTGCTGAAACTGGAGCTGGACAACATGGCGTGGCAACCGCAACCATGGCAGCTCGCTTTGGACTTGAATGTAAAATCTATATGGGTGCGCTTGATGTAGAACGTCAGCGGCCGAATGTTTTCTGGATGGAACAGCTAGGTGCTGAAGTTGTGCCTGTTACCGAAGGTTCATCAACCCTTAAAGACGCAATCAATGCGGCAATGCGCGATTGGTCTGCCAGTATGGATGATACCCACTATGCCTTGGGAACGGTCTGTGGACCCCATCCATTTCCAACAATGGTCTCTTACTTTCAATCTTTAATTGGTCAGGAATCCAGAGAACAGATTTTAGAACTTACAGGAAAACTACCTGACCGGATCTACGCCTGTGTTGGAGGTGGTTCAAATGCTTCAGGACTGTTTTTGCCTTTTCTGGAAGACAAAGAAGTTGAGCTAGTAGGTGTCGAAGCAGGTGGCCATGGTATTGAAAGTGGTGCACATGCAGTCAGATTTTCTAGTGGTCACATTGGGGTAGCTCAAGGTTACAAAACTTACTTCCTTCAAAATCCAGAAGGGCAAATGATGCATACCCATTCAATTGCCGCTGGATTGGATTATGTGGGGGTTGGACCGATTTTGAGTCATTTGCACGATGAAGGAAAAGTGCGCTTTAGTTCCGCTACAGACCAGGAAGTGATCGATGCAGTTCGATTACTGATTCGAACAGAAGGACTAATTCCTGCGCTGGAGAGCACTCACGGTTTGGCGGGGTTGTTGCGGGAATCAAGTGAAATGGATGAAGAGGATATTGTTCTATTCAACTTGTCTGGTCGGGGCGACAAAGACATTTTTAATATTGCTGAGGCATTGGATGACCCGAAATGGCGTGAGTTTATCCATCAAAAATCAAATGAATATCGAAGATCAAGCAACTGAGAGATAAATGTCCGGTAAGCTATCTGAATATTTGAGAAATAGACTAAAAGAGAAAAAAATCTTATTGATGACCCATACGGTCGTCGGCTATCCTTCTCTAGAAGACAATTGGCGGATGCTTCAAGAGATGCAGGTGGCCAACGTTGACATGGTAGAATTGCAGATGCCTTTCAGCGAGCCAATCGCAGACGGTCCTTTATTCGTCAAAGCAAATCAAGAAGCTCTGAAAAATGGCATTGATTGGAACGCCTACTTTGATTTTATGGGAAGGGCTCATGAAAAATTTGATTTTCCCTTACTGTTGATTGGCTACTACAACAGTGCATTCGCAATGGGTCACCATAGTTTTTGCTCAAGGCTTGCGGAGCATGGCGCCAGTGGGTACTTACTACCGGACCTGCCTCTCGAAGAAATGGGAGATTTGCAAGATTTGAGCAGAGAGTATCAATTGAACCCGATCATGCTTTGTACACCAACACAAAAGGATACCAGGTTGGAGAGCATCTGTACCAACGGGAGTGGATTCCTCTATTGTGTAGCCAGGAAAGGAGTCACTGGTGCTGTAACAAAGATTGATCCTATGATCTTTGAATTCTTGAAACGATGCCGAAAATATTCTGATTTGCCTCTAGCATTGGGTTTTGGATTGAGCACAGGAGAGGATTTAAAACAGCTTCAAGGGCATGCAGACATCGCAGTGATCGGTACAGCTCTTCTGAAAATTTGGGAGGAAAAAGGTTATGAAGCCTATCGAAGTCTTCTTCAAGAATTAGCTTTAGCAACTGCCTAGTTTGATTCAAGCTCCATGTCAACAACGGCATGCTCCGAGCAAATTTCGTGGATTAGGTCCAGAACAGGCACATATTCTGGATGAACGGAAAAAGCACTCAGTGCCTCTCGATTTTCAAATTCTACTGACAGAGCAACATCAAAAGATTTCGGAGTTTCTTTGAAATCCTCTCCTACTGTTAAGCGCTGGATTTCTTCAATTTTTTCTGGTAACCCAGCAAACGCGTCCACTAGTTGCTTTGATCGTTGTTGGTTTTTCTCTTTTAGGCGAAAAAGAACCAGATGCGTGACCATAATTTTTTCCTATCGGGTTAAATAAAAATGATGTTGTTGAGTTTGCACATCGTATCCATTGCTGCACTGATTGCTATCACAGGTGGAATTGCCTACAGCTTGGGAAAAAATGAAGGCATACGAATGACTAGCCTACATTGTGAGGAACTAGATGAGCCGCAAGATCTGATAGCTTAGGCTGATACAAAACCCTTACATGCCAAGTTCTCGTCATGAGCCCCAAGCTGATAGCAAGCGAGAGCCGCAGCTACGCTGGCATTCAGTGATTCCACTTGTTCTGTTCCATTTATTCGCACATCCCAGTCACACTGCTGTTTGACCAACTGGCGAAGACCCTTTCCCTCATTGCCAAATACAAGCAACAATGGACGGTCTCTTTCAAGTTTTCGCAAATCTGTTTTACCATCGCTTGCCAAGCCAACAATCCAGAAGCCGTTTTTCTTTTGATCTGCCAGAAATCTTGCAAGATTAGTTGTTTCAAAGATTGGGAACCATTCAGCTACACCAACAGAGGCTTTGGATACAGCAGGTGTTACACCTGGGCTATGGTCTTTCGTTTTTATGCACCCTGAGCAACCAAAAAATGCAGCTGACCTTAAGATGGCACCAAAATTTTGAGGATCTTTGATTTGATCCAAAACCAAATAAAATGGGTTTAGATTTTGGGGAACTGGTAAATAAGTTGGAGACTCTAAATGTCTAGGGCTGCACTCCAACAGTACTCCTTGATGTATCCCATCTGGACAGTATGTTTCAAAAATTTCTGGAGTAGCTGTTTTGGTAAAGATTCCACGTTCTTTGGCAGTCTGTTGAAGCCCCAGGATCCTCTCTCCATTAGAGTGCTTGACCCACAGAGCAAAGTGTTTGCGGAATGATCTTGAAATAGCAGCTTCAACAGGGTTGATTCCATAGAGCCATTCACGATCTTTCTTCCGAAATTTTGGCTTTCTCTGTAAGCGTTTGTTAGCCATGCAGATGCTTTCGCAGTTCCAATTTCAATTCTGCGTACTGATAAGTTACAGGAAAGGAAGGAAATTCATCTGTGATCTTTTGGGTAGGCCTGAAAAAAATCCCATGATGAGCACTTTGCAGCATTGAGATGTCATTGTACGAGTCTCCAGCGGCAAGCACCTGGAAATTGAGGTCTTTCAAAGCATTCACAGCTTGTCGTTTTTGATCTTGTTGGCGGAGCAAGTAATCTGTGATCCTGCCGGATGAATCAATTTTCAAATTATGGCAGAAAATTGTTGGTTGACCGAGCTTATTCAACAACGGGCACACAAATTCTCTAAAGGTGTCTGATAGAATGATTACCTCACATTCTGTTCTGAGCCAGTGAAGGAAATCAATCGCTCCATCAAGAGGATCCATCTGGTCGACCACGGCATAGATATCCTGAATTCTAAGATTTTTTTCATCACAAATATTTAAACGATATCGCATCAACTCATTGTAGTCAGCGATGTCTCGGGTGGTGAGTCTTAGTTCCTTAATCCCAGTTCGTTCGGCCAGACCGATCCAAATTTCCGGAATAAGAACTCCCTCAAAGTCGAGGCAGGTAATTTTCATTTGAGGGTTGTCTTGTTGCATGGTTCTTGGGGTATTTTAAAAAAAAAGCTGAAATTGCAGAGGTGCTATGTACAAGGGTTTATGGTGTTTCATCTTAATTTTGCTGGGATTATCTTCTTGTCAGTCTGGGCGTGAGGTAAGGGTTTACGAGAAAATACCTCACTTTGCAGAATGTCGAAAATATACGGACTATCACCAAATAGTCCAGTGTGAGCAAAAATTGATGAGGCCTCTTAATCGAGAAGTGAACCATGTACTCCGACAGTCTGAACGAAGGACCAATAGGCGTTTTGAACAATACAGATGCCAGGATCTTCCTAATGTGTCAGAACCTTCAGGGTGTTCCATCAATCTCCAATCAAATTTGACAGATTAATCAATGAGAGACGTTAAAATCGCAGCAATGCGTCAAGACTACAAGGTCGGAGAACTGCTCGAAAGCAGTGCCCCACCAGAGCCATGGGAATTATTTAGCAGTTGGTTTGAGATTGCTCGGAAAGCTAAGATTCTGGAACCGAATGCAATGATCTTATCTACAGTCTCAGAAGACGGACAACCAACATCTCGGGTCGTTTTATTAAAAGATTTTAATCACAGAGGGTTGGTTTTTTTTACAAATTACCTCAGCCAAAAAGGTAAACATCTAACAAATAATCCTCGGGCATCGATTCTTTTTTGGTGGGAACTCCTGCAACGTCAAATTCGTATTGAGGGAGAGGTGGGAAAAATTGATGTAGAAGAATCTGACACGTACTTCCAAAGTCGGCCCCATGGAAGCTGCTTGGGTGCTTGGGTCTCTAAACAAAGTCAAACGATTGCTGATCGAACTGTACTGGAAAAAAGACAAATTGAGTTTGAAAAAAAATTTGCAGATGGAAATGTCACTCGCCCAGATTACTGGGGTGGTTATCGATTAATACCTCGCAAATTCGAATTCTGGCAAGGGAGATCGAATCGACTTCACGATCGATTACTTTACAGCATGAAGCAGGATACTTGGACACTTGTCAGGTTAGCACCCTGAACTGAATGGATTTTAAGCATCTGCAAGAATTTTAGGCAATCAAAAATGAAAATATCAATCAATAGCTTATTATATCAGTGCTGTAAGATTGGTATAAAATTTGTCTGAGGTTTTAAGTTTAAATAGAAGCACTTGACTTGCTTTTGGAAGCGGCAGAATGTTTTTTAAAGACAAATTAAAGTTTTATTTGTCTGGCCCCCGTTTCCGATCTTTCCCAAATTTTTGCGGAAATCCCGCGCTTATACAAAGGAATATTCAATATGACTACGCCCAAAGATGTCCTAGACTTTATCAAAAAAAATGACATTGAATTTGTTGACTTCAAGTTTATTGACTTGCTGGGTACCTGGCAGCACTTGCAAGTTCCGATTGGGGCGGTCAATGAAGGTATGCTGGAAGAAGGGGTGATGTTTGATGGTTCCAGTATTCGTTGTTGGCAGACCATTGATGCCAGCGACATGAAGATGATTCCTGATCTGAGCACAATGAAAGTGGATCCATTCATCGATGCGAATTCACTGACATTGATCTGCGATATCGTTGATCCTGTGACAGGCGAGCGCTACAGCCGAGATCCCAGAAATATTGCACGCAAAGCAGAAGCTTATCTGGTCTCGACGGGAATCGCAGATACGGCTTATTTTGGGCCAGAAGCTGAATTTTTCCTTTTTGATGATGTGCAGTACTCCTACAGCGGTGCAGGAGGGTTTTATTCTATTGATTCAGCAGAGTGTCCATGGAATACAGGTGCGGATGAAATGCCTAATCTCGGATATAAAATTGGGCCAAAATTAGGATATTTTCCAGCAGCTCCGTTCGACTCCAACCAGGATATTCGAAACGAGATGATTATGATGTTGGAAAAGTGCGGTCTAATGGTGGAGCGAGCCCACCACGAGGTTGCGCCAGCGCAGCACGAGATAAATTTCCGTTTCGACACTCTTGTCAGCTGTGCTGACCATCTGCAGTGGTACAAGTACGTAATTAGAAATGTAGCACGACATCATGGTAAAACAGCTACTTTCATGCCCAAGCCCATGTTTGCTGATAATGGTAGTGGTATGCATACTCACCAATCTCTGTGGAAAGATGGGAAGCCTCTATTTGCAGGAGACGAATATGCTGGCTTAAGCGAAACAGCGCTCTATTATATTGGAGGAATTCTTAAACATGCACCTTCACTGGCAGCACTTACCAATCCTCTGACCAACTCCTACAAGCGTCTGGTAAAAGGTTTTGAGGCTCCGATCAATCTTGCTTATTCAAACAGAAATCGATCAGCAACGATTCGTATTCCTTTGGCGGATTCCAAAGCAGCAAAACGAATCGAATTCCGGTGCCCAGACCCAGGAGCAAATGGTTACATGGCTTTTGCAGCAATGCTCATGGCTGGTTTGGATGGAATTCAGAACAAAATTCATCCTGGTGATCCAATGGACGTTAATATTTATGATCTTCCCCCAGAAGAACTTCATAAAATTGGCAAAATGCCTGGGTCTTTGCGCGAGTCAATTGAAAACCTTGAGGCCAATCACGACTTTTTACTGAAGGGAGATGTCTTCACAAAAGACGTGATTGACGCATGGGTAGACTATAAGCTCAATGAAGAGGTCACACCGATTGAATCTCGACCACACCCCTACGAATTCAATCTTTACTACGCCTATTAGTCTAAATGCTACGAACCAGTGGGCTATTGCAGCTCACTGGTGCATGTTCTCCGCTTCGACTTCTAAGATTCAATCTGATCTTAGACGGTCTCTTGTGTTGAGACAACTCTAAGTGAACATCCGCTTCCTGAATATCAGTATCGATTTAACCAGCTCCTCCGCCTTGATTGCAATCCGTCTTGCCTCAGAAATAATCAGATTGTCATCCAATTCGACATGAATGTGCACCAGAAGTTTTCGATGAAGATAATGACAATAAACATGAGTTATTTTTGAACTTGAGGAACTCGCTTTAGGACGGACAAGATATATTGCTCAATTTCATCCTGAGGCCTCATCAATTGAGTTTCTTCTTCAGGCATTTTTGATGGGGGATCAGGTGCAGGATCTACGTGCACAAGAACTTCAGTGACAGTTGGTAAAGATTGCGTAATGCGAAGTCGTGCTCTTTCGGCAATTTGATGCGCAGAAGAAACACTGAGATGCCCATCCACTTCTATATGAAGATCCAAAAGTAGATACGATCCCATCCGTCTGACCCTGACTTCGTGAAAATCTTGGACTCCCTCCACATTGTTCATAAGTTGATAGACATGAGACCCTATTTCAGGATCTGTAACTGCATCGGTTAGTTCATCTACGCTCTGCTTACCCATGTCCCAGGCAGTTTTCATAATCAGCGCAGATACAACCAATCCCACCAAAGGATCTAAAAAGGTATAGCCCAATTGAGCTCCTCCAATTCCAATAAAAGCGGCCACGGAAGAAACTGCATCACTCCTATGATGATACGCATTGGGCTGTAGGAGACGGTTCTGCTCTTTTTTTACCAATCCTCATGGTTAACCAGAATAGTATCTCCTTAATAAAGATTGAAATTACGGCAACATAGATTGCGTTCCATCCTGGAGATTGTTCCTTGCCCAAGGATCCGAGCGCATAAATGCCCAATTCCAATGCTGTAACCCCAAGGAGAACAGCAACAAAAAGCGTCCCAATAGTTTCAAATCGGCCATGTCCATGTTGTGGAATAGAATTTTTGTTGGTTATTTAAAAAACTCTATTAGTAAAAAAGAATCTTTTGGTACTGGGTAAGCTGTTTGAAAAGGTGAATTCTTTATCTGCAGCTAAAACTTATAATCTTTAGCAAAGCAAAGTGAACATCTATTTTATAAATTTGTTGAAGACACCGATCAGCGGGTATCCGGGAAATGGGCAGTGAATTTTTTAAGTTTCCATGAATTTTTGAAAAAAAAGATAGCTTCCCCCTATTTTGCAATAGACAATTGAATTACAATATGTCCGAAGTCTGTTAGAAAAGATTTGAAAGGTTTCGCATGATGCCAGGTGGCAAAATTCTGTTAATGTGCTTTAACGGTCTACTGGTACTGACAGGTGCTTACCAAGCGGGGGGGTTAGCAGCTAGTGTCTTGGAGCAAAGAATAATTAAACAGGAGGCCTCCCCCATGATATTGCTACCAGTTGCTTCTGAAACAAAAACAAAACCACAGAAAAGTGAAGATTACGCAGAATTTTCAGCAATTCTTGAGAGAAATATCTTCAAAGCGGAACGCCGACCACCACCACCACCAAAAACGAAAAAAGTTGTGGTGAAGGAAAACTTACCTGAGAAAGTTGGGCCGGAAGGGCCTGTGTTCACCCAATTGAAATTAGTGTTAACGGGTACAATGATCTATGATCACAACGCATTTGCATTTGTCGCTGCAGCAAATCAGCCCGACTCCTACAAGATATATCAAATTGGTGATTGCTTTGAACATGATAGCGTGAAGGAATCCAACGATATTCCTTGTCCACCGAACAAAGTGAAAGTCTTTGAGATTAGGGACAGAGAAATCGTCATTATTTACCAAGGGCGAGAAGAAATTTTAAGCATGGACCAGCAGACAGAAGCAGTTCAGGCAGCTGTTGCAGCAGCGCCCAAGCCAAAACCTTCACCACCCAAACCCCAGCCTAAACAAAGAGTTAAACCCGTACAAAATCAACAAAAAGCCGTGCTGACGCCGATAGCCCCCAAAGATCAAGGCCCCTTGATTATTAAGCCGGCTTCTGAAGAAAACAACGAAACGCCGGCAGATGACCAGAGGATTTTCAGATTTGAAAGAGCCTATGTTGACGAGCAGTTAGCGAATTTCAGTCAGCTACTTAATGATGCTCGGGTCGTCCCTACTGAAAAAGACGGTACACCTCTTTTCATGTTTAAGTTCATCCGAAAAGGTAGTATCTACGAAAAACTCGGTTTAAAAAATGAGGATATCATCTTGGCTATCAATGGCTTTACTGTGGACAGCGTGCCAAAGGCTCTAAAGCTCTTTGAAACTCTTCAATCGGAGAGAGAGATTACTTTGAAAATTGAGCGTGGAGGACAAGCAACAGACTTTCAATACTATATCGATTGACTGTTTCTGCTTGAATTCTCAGGATTTTCTGTTCAAATAGGTTATTTTAAGCACCCTTTGTTAAAGGAGATAAATGGGACTCTTTGATATGTTTAAATCAGATGCAGGAACGGAGATGACACCTCATTTTGCGTTTGTTACTGCGCTGATTTATATGATTGCAGCCGATGGAGAAATTCAGAATGAAGAAATTGGTCAGTTGTTGTCAGTATTAGGTGGTGAGAAAAGTTCCGATGGAGTAATTGGAGTTGGAGCCCAGAATGAGAAGCTCCTTCGCAATGCTCAGAAATACGTACAATCAAAATCTCCTGATCAATTTTTGGAGGAGGCCGCACCACTGCTGACAGATGCTCAAAAGATGTGCATTTTGACAAATCTCTGTGATTCTCTACTGTCAGACGGAAATGCAGACCCAACAGAACAGCAATTGTTCTATAAATTTATGCAGGGATTTGGAGTCGCTGAAGAGCGCTTTCAACCTTACTTCGAAGTGATAGTACTGAAAAATGATAGGACAGTCTTCACAAACGATAGCCATCCCAAGAATCAGCCAGGCTACGAAGTCAAACTGCCCACCTGATTTTAGAAGGCCTTATCAAATTTAAAGATGAGGCCTTGACCCGCTGAACCATTGCATGCCATACAGCCACATCCCTAACGTTTTTACACTTGGTCCACCTGGAACTTTCAGTGACCAAGCAGCTAGACATGTTTGCTCAAATTTCCAGGCCATTCACTTGACCAAGAACTTTAATGAGGCGATTGTCCGTCTAGCTGAAACGCCTTATTCTGTAGCTGTCGTTCCAATCGAAAACTCTGTTGCTGGCACAGTCACACAGATTCAAGACGCATTGGTGACTGAGGAACTTATTATTTTAGATGAATTCCCCATGCGCATCCGCTATGCGCTATTAGCTAACGCTCCCCTCCATCAAGTGACTCAGTTCTTTGCCCATGAGCAGGCCTATGGCCAGACGCTGCAGTATACCACAAGGCATCTTTCTAGTGCGGACCACATTTACACTCGAAGCAATACTCACTCGGCGGCACAGTTTTTTTCAACTGGAGAACAACAGATTCCTCAGGCAGCGATTGTACCTATTAATCTGGTTGAAGAATATCAAGATTTTGTAGTTGCCAAAAACATCCAAGATTATGCTAACAATACCACACGCTTTGTCGTTGTTCGCAAGCGAGAAGATAAAGAACAATTGGATTTTAGGAAGCGGAAAACTTCTCTTTTCATAGAATTTGAAACTGACCGAGCGGGATTGCTTTATGAGATGTTGAGCATTTTCAACGCTTATCGAATAAATCTTTGTCGCCTAGAATCGCGTCCTTCCAAAAGAGTTCCTTGGTCTTATGTGTTTTTTGTCGACTTATACAATAATCAGGAATCACAACGATGTTTGAATGACTTGGAGCGAGCTGGGTTTCGAGCCAAAATTTTGGGCTGTTACAACTCACTACCAATAATCTAATTCCCAGATCATCTGTATTTTAAATCAGCTCTCAGGAATCTCTTTTTTTAAATTGATCGCCATTAGGAAGAAAGAGAACCCGAAGTAACCTCGGCTTTCATGAGGTTTGATTCAGTATCCGACCTGGTAATTTCAGGTTTATCAGAGGGGAATTTTGATATTATATTTGAATGAGGTTTTAGTGTGGTATCTAATGCTTCAGGAAGGATCATCCAAAATGATTAGGTTGTCCCGGTTCATTATCTGATCGCTAGGCTGCTGGACAAAATCCTCTGGACAGAAATAACTCGTACCCTTTATTTTTGTCACGATTGCATTGGACTCAGAGGAGTTTATAGAAATGTGAGTTGCCCCCATTCCAGCTGCTGTGTTCAGAAGTTGATTCATGGCTTCCCGATACCCGTTTCTTGAACTGGTGAGGACAGTTGAGTTCAATGCGCCGCGGGGAACACATAGAGGATATTTCTTAGGATCGTTCATAAAGCCAATTTCTCTACCTGGCTCTGTCAAAACCACTGGAGACTGAGTACAACTAAACATTATTCCAATCAAGAGAATTAATAATAGTTCTCGCACGTAAATCCCCATTATTGAAATACCTCAATCATTTTGCCTCCTGTTGATGAAGTAACTTTAGCCAACCAATCCATCTGCCAGCCAGTTCTATGAAGTTCCAACCATTCGTCAACAATTACCACAGGATGCTTCAAATCGGGCATATCATCACAACGACAGCTAATTTGCATTTCGTAAGTGCCAGGTAACTGCGTTATTAACTCCAATGCAGCAAGTTCTTTGTGAACTCTTAGAATTTGCTCCTCCATAGCTTGACCTGTTTCCAAGTCAACCAACCTCAGCACAACATTGGGCGATGAAGTAGGTAAATGCAAATTGCCGGCAATTCGTTCACTCACATGGTACGGTCGGGTTCTGCGAAAATCTGAAAAAACTCGTTGTTGTTCGAAAAACGGCTGATAAAGAAGTGTCTGCCAAAACATCAAGTGCTGGAAACGAGTTGCCTGGTCCTTCTCTACTCTGAGATTCCAACGCCAAGAGTGAGGATCTGTTACCCAGTCGATCCTTCCTAGTCCGAATGAAGTCCTCATGAGCACTCGGATCCCTGAACTGTCTCTTGAACCGCCCCAACTGAAAGTGGCTTGACGTTGAGAATGTTCGGGAGGCAATAAATCAATCTCTTCATAATTCCAATTTTGCTCGTGTCGCAGAAGCCAGTCCCAACTTAGCGCCTTTCTTGAATTCATGAAGAGTTCAGCATACCCTTGCTCACCCTCTGTCTGATCACCGCCAACCACAATGATACGTTTGCCCTGGGAGAGAAATTTTTGGAAACTGCGCTGGAATCCTATATTCCTCAGATATTTCTTAATGGTGAAATTATGGAATACGACCACATCAAATTTAAATAACTCCACCATGAACAATTCCTCAACAGGAAACTGAATTAAGGCCAATTCGTTCTCAGGGATATTGTTGGCATCCTCAAAGGGATCCCGCAAAATGAAGAACGAAATCAAATCAATCTCAGGGCTATCTCCTAAAAGAGATCGTAAATAACGAACATCCCAACTTGTTCTGCCCGCAATGTGTAGGACCTTCAATCGATTTGCACGAACTGGAACAGAAAGATAGGCCAGATTGTTTTGTAAATTTGTTTCACTATCTAGAGGTGCTAGCCGAAGCTGTAAGAGCTGGTCTCCCATCTTAGTAGGAGTCCAGTTGAGGTTGAGTTTTATTTCTTGCAGCGTCCCGTCCCACTTGATGGTTTTCTTATCCAATAACGCTTTCCCATCTGTTAGCACAACCTCGGATGACCCTGCTTGCAAACTCTTGGAAGTGCGAATAGTTATGGGTAAATCAAGGCTTTCGTTGACAAAAGCTACTTGAATGTTAGCCTCTGTCCTCAATTCTAAATCAACTGGTTGGGGTGTCTGCCAAACGAGAGTATTCAATTTAATTTCATAACTTGCCAGCCCCTCACCCAGTTCCCTCAAAGAAAGATCAGACTCATTCTCCTGTCCATCAGTTAACAAGATTAAGTCACTTCCCTTAGGAAGATTTGTTTGCCTCAAAAATAAATTTAGATTGTCTGTCAAACTTGAAGTTGCTGACCAAATGACTGACGAATCTTTGTTTTGAGGATCAAACCAATTTAGATACTTCAATTCCCTTTTTGGAAATTCTGCTTCGATTTTTTCTTGAATTACAACAGGGATGAATAATGCGGGATTTTTAATTGGCTCAGCCGAATATTGGAGCAACTGACGAAAACTTTCGCTGGTATCAACGAGTACCCAAAGAGGGAGGCGATATTCCTCTTCAGAGTTGACCATCATCTTGAGGTTCCAAATTAACAAAACTAATAAGGCGAGACGACTTGCAATTCCGTAGTGTCTAAAAGCTTGCTTACGTTTTTGCAGGATCAATCCAACGATTGATACCAAAATAAAGGCAAGAATCCAGAGAAACCAGAAAGAGGTGATTCCCATAAAGGAATATTAGAATGAGTGGACCAAATGGTTGTGATCAATTGTTTTAGGATCTGATCACAACCTGACAGGAATTCCGGAGGTCTGCAAGAATTGTTTCACCTCGGACACAGTGTAAGTGCCATAATGAAAGACTGAAGCTGCCAAGACTGCGTCCACTTTGCCTACTTTGATCGCATCTCGAAAGTGTTCTAGTGTCCCCCCTCCTCCAGAGGCAATCACGGGTATAGACAGCATGTTGCTAATCTTAGAGTTGAGGAGGTTGTCAAAGCCATTTTTGTGGCCATCAGCATCCATGCTCGTCAATAGAATTTCTCCTGCACCGCGATCGGCAGCTTCCCGAGCCCATTCCAGGGCGTTTTGCCCTGTGGAGCGAGTTCCACCGTGACTGAACACCTCCCAATGATCTCCTGTTCTTTTGGCATCAATCGCAACGACCATGCACTGAGATCCAAAGCGTTTCGCTCCTTCTGTGATCAAATCAGGATTTTTCAATGCAGAAGAATTGACAGAGATTTTGTCTGCACCAGCAGTAACTAGATCAGCAATGTGATTCAGTGAAGATATTCCGCCTCCGATTGTGAATGGGATAAACAATTCTCTGGCTAGTTTTGTTGCAAGCTCAATGGTTGTCCCACGATTTTCCAAAGAGGCCGCGATGTCTAAGAACACTAGTTCATCTGCGGATTGTTCATTGTAGCTTTGGGCCAACTGAATTGGGTTTCCAGCATCGCGCAAGCCCAAAAAACTAGTCCCCTTGACAACACGGCCAGCTTTGATGTCGAGACAAGGAATGATGCGCTTTGCTAGCATGAAGTTACTCCTTGGAAATCAATTAGAAGCCTCCGAGTAGGCCTGTAACATTGCAATTTGCGAGTTGTAGGATTCTTCGGCTCGTTCCTCAGGTCGAATTCTTTCATAGGTTCCGTCTGAGAGTAATTCAAAAGACAATTGGTTATCTTTTAGTTGTGATTGGAGGACTTTTTCCATCAGCACTTTTAGAAGCTGAGCTTCCAAAATAGGGGTTAGTACTTCAACCCGGCGGTCAAGATTCCTTTCCATGATGTCAGCACTTCCAATGTACATTTCCTCTGAGCCACCATTTTGGAAATAAAACAGTCTCGAGTGTTCCAGGAAGCGCCCAATAATTGAACGAACTCTAATGTTCTCACTAATGTTGGGGAGTCCTGGTCTTAGACAACAGATGCCACGAATAATCAGATCAATTTTTACACCTGCTTGAGACGCTCGATAAAGTGCTTGGATTACCGAAGGATGCGTAACTGCGTTTGCTTTGATAATTATCCGGCCTGCTTTACCAGATCTAGCAATCTCTGCCTCCCGGTCAATCATTTCTTCTAGCTTCCGTCTCAAGGAGCGTGGCGCTACGAGGAGGTGGTCGTAATCATGTTTGCCGGAGTAGCCTGTTAAGTAATTAAAAACATCGGTTACATCTCGGCCAATCTGTTCACTAGCTGTAAAGATGCCAAGATCAGTATATATTTTTGAAGAGCCCGGATTGTAGTTTCCAGTCCCAATGTGCATGTATCTTCGGATGCCATCTCCTTCTTTTCGAATCACCATACATAGCTTGCAGTGGGTCTTGAGCTTCAACATGCCGTAAACTACGTGGGCCCCCACTGACTCAAGGCGTCTCGCCCAGACAATGTTGTTTTTCTCATCAAAGCGTGCTTTAAGTTCCACTAGTACAGCAACTTGTTTCCCATCCTCTGCAGCCTCAATAAGCTTTTGAACAATCTGGGAATCAGATCCCACGCGATAAAGGGTCATCTTGATCCCAATAACATGAGGATCCTTGACTGCTGCAGAAATAAATTCTTCAACGGAATCGAACGACTCAAAAGGATGATGAATCAGGTAATCCTGGAGTCGAATCCTATCAAAAATAGTATCTCGTTGTTCTCTTGTGAACAAAACAGAGGGCTTGAAGGGAGCATCTTTTAACTGAGGTAATGGTAACTTTAGCAAAGAGAACCATTCTCCAAAGTTCATCCTGGTATGAGTTCTTGTGACAATGCCTCGTCCCCATTCAATTTCAAAATTTTCCATTAACACCTGGAGAAGTTCTTCAGGCATTTGTTCTTCTACCTGGAGTAAAGAAACATTGCCATAACGCAGTTGTTTCAGACTACGATCAACGTTCTCTAGTAGATCCCCAGCCTCGTCTTCTTGAATAACAAGGTCAGTATCCCGGATGACGCGAAAAACATAAACATCCAGCACATTATTGTCAGGAAATAGCTCCTTTAGATTGTCTTTAATAACATCCTCCAGGTAGACAAAGCCGTATCGGCTACCTGCCAATTCTTCTGGAACTGGTATGAATCGTGGCAAAATATCTGGAATTTTAATCCGAGCGAAGTTCTTTTCATGCGGGCCATATTGAACCACTACCGCTAGATTTAAACTCATGCTGGAGATGAACGGGAAGGGATGTCCAGGATCGAAAGCGAGGGGTGTCAGAACAGGGTGGACTCCTTGCTGATAGTAGTTTGAAAGATATTCTCTCAATTCTCGAGTATACTGGTCTGGTTCGATGAATCGTACCGAATGTTGCTCCAATTGAGGTCGGAGTTGTTCGGTCCAACATTGTTGTTGGTCTTGTTTCATCTGCTGGACCCTAGATCGAATCGCACCGAGTTGCTCTTCTACACTCATTCCATCAGGTGCAATGTTGTCGCTTCCTGAGCGCATCTGTTTAAGAAGTGCAGCCACACGAACCATGAAAAACTCATCCATGTTTGTTTGCACGATCGCTAGAAATTTAATGCGCTCCAGGAGTGGATGATTTTCATCTTTTGCTTGTTCCAATACTCTCTGGTTGAACTCGAGCCAACTCAACTCTCTGTTGAAGTATAATCGGCTATCATTCAGATCCTCAGAAGAAAGGATCTCTTCCTCAATCATCACATTCTCTGGGTCTTTTTTACTTTTGGACATGTGAGCTTTTTAGCTGGGCTTGTGTGCTGGTTAGAAAGTGGCCGATACAATTCATTTATAAAATATGAGTTGTCAAAACCATGATATTCTATGGTTTTTCTCAAAATTTGACTCATTTTTTCGGCTTGTAAATTGCAAGGTAAATTATCTTTTCCATCATTTATTGTGAGAACTTTATGGGGCACGATAATACGATACCTTCTGGAGATACCTTCTTTGATCCAGAAATCATGGAGGGAATGCTTCGGGAAACTTTCGGCCTTGAATCTGAAACAGTTGATTCCTCCTTGTCAGGGGAGACTGATATTTGTCAAAAACTTGATGCTGTGCTTGAAAGATCTTTATTACCCATTGCAGACCGACTTTCTGCTTATCTTCGTTTGATTTTAATGCAGGTCCTACCCAGACAATTACAGATAGAATTCAAGCACCAATTTCAAATAACTTATCAAGATTTGACCCAGCTATTTCCCCGACGATCATACTTTTCAATGATCTGGGTACAACCTCACAACACAGTTTGGTTTATGCACCTTAATCGATCACTGGCTGAAGGCTTGGCGGGTAGAAAGTACAACCTCGAATTTGGCTCATCTGGCAAGCGCTGGCATGAGGTAACCGATGCAGATTCTGGAATTTACCTTGAGATCGGTGAGATCTTACGACGTTGCTTCCATGGAATCCCGAGATCATGGAGCCAAAAAGGCAATTTAGAAATCGACAGATTCAAACATATGCTTCAGCCAGGACATCTAGACGAAGTAGAGCCAGAAGATCTTTATGTAGTTCAGGAATTCCAGATCAATCATCCTGAACTTTGCGGATGTCTCCATTTAGGTATCCCGTACGTTGTCATTATGAGTCTCCTGCGGGATGAACTAGCTGCTTGAACCTCCATTATCTATCTTCAGTACCGCCATGAAAGCTTCTTGAGGGACTTCAACAGCGCCTAGCCGCTTCATTCGCTTTTTTCCTTCCTTCTGCTTTTCCAAAAGCTTCCTTTTTCGTGTAATATCACCTCCGTAACACTTTGCAGTCACATCTTTGCGTAGAGCACCAAGGGTTTCCCTGGCAATGATCTTTGAGCCGATTGCCGCTTGAATCGCAATTTCGTACATCTGTCTTGGCAGTAACTTCTTAAACTGCTTACAAAGCTCTCTTCCCCGATAATAGGCCTGTTCTTTGGGGACTATCAATGACAAAGCATCAACAACATCACCATTTAAGAGAATATCCAGCTTTGAAAGATCACCCAATCTATAGTCGATCAACTCGTAGTCGAAAGAAGCATAGCCACGTGAAACAGATTTTAATCGGTCATAGAAATCAAGAACAATTTCGTTCAGCGGGAACTCATATTCGAGCATGACCCGGTTTGCTGAAGGGTACTCCATGTTAGTTTGAATCCCACGTCGTTCCTGAGCTAACTTGATAATGTTACCAACATATTCCTGCGGGGTGAAAATTCTGCTAAGGATGTAAGGTTCTTCGATGTGGTTGAGCTCAGAAGCTGATGGAAGTTGAGAGGGATTATCAACTTTTAGTAGTCCCCCATCCTTCAAGTGAACATCATAGACAACACTTGGTGCAGTCGTGATGAGGTCAATTTTGAATTCTCTCTCTAGTCGTTCCTGGGCGATTTCCATATGAAGAAGGCCCAAGAATCCGCATCTGAAACCAAACCCTAAGGCTGCAGAGGTTTCTGGTTCATAAGTCAATGAAGAATCATTCAAGGCCAGTTTCCGTAGCGCTTCACGCAGGTTTTCGTAGTCTTCACTACTTACTGGATAAATACCACTGAAGACCATTGGCTTGGCCTCAGCATATCCTGAAAGGGAGGTTGTGGCGGGGTTGTCCGCATGAGTAACCGTGTCGCCAATTTTGGTGTGACCAATGGTTTTAATTGAAGCACAGGCAAATCCAACTTCACCTGTGCTGAGCTCGGATCGTTCTTTTCTGAAAGGGGTGAAGACACCAAGTTGTGTCACTTCATACTCAAAACCAGTCGCCATGAACTGGATGACTTCACCAACTTTAATTGTTCCATCAACAACTCGAATCAGGATCACAATTCCCAGATAGGGGTCAAACCAAGAGTCAAAGATTAGTCCTCGCAGTGGGATATCTGGCTTTCCAGTTGGTGGTGGAACTTTCTGAACTATCTGCTCTAAAAGTTCTTGGATCCCGATGTTGTTTTTGGCGCTTACTCTCGCTGAGTCTTGAGCGTCAAGCCCAATAATTTCTTCAATTTCAGCAATAACACGGTGTGGTTCAGCTGTGGGTAGATCAATTTTGTTGAGGACGGGAATAATTTCCAAATCGTTATCCAGCGCCATGTATACATTTGCCAGCGTCTGCGCCTCCACTCCTTGAGCTGCATCCACTACAAGCAAAGCTCCTTCACAAGCAGCTAGAGATCTTGAAACCTCATACGTGAAGTCCACATGGCCTGGCGTATCAATCAAATTCAGGGTGTATTCTTGGCCGTCAGTTGATTTGTAATTTAGACGGACGGTTTGCGACTTTACCGTGATCCCACGCTCACGCTCAATGTCCATGTTATCGAGGAGTTGTTCTTGTGCCTCACGGTCGGTAACCGCGTGCGTAGTCTTCATCAAGCAGTCTGCAAGGGTAGACTTGCCATGGTCAATGTGTGCTATGATTGAGAAATTTCGGATGAAACTTGGATCAGTCGATTCGTTTTTCATTTAGGCTTAGGGACGTTCAAGAACGTTTGAACAGATTAATAAGTTGATTTTGGAGTTAAAAAAAACACATATTTTTAGCAAATCTCTAAAGATTCTACCAGCCGATTCTCAGTGCCTTTGAATTGCCTTTTTAATCGCTTCTATTTTAGACTTTTAGAGTTAAATTAAACAAATTTGTATTTAGAGACCCATGCAGCTTGAAAAAAATCTCAACTTTCTTTTCAGAATTTTTCTGTATTCATTTTATTGCTTTTTAAAAGTGATTTTTAGCCGCCGTGCGGGCAACTACATCCATGCGGCTCTTGTAGAGGTTAGCAGAGTCAACGCACTTGAAAAAAACCAACGAAGATTGGAAAAGGAAAATAAAAAACGACTCAAACAAGGTTTACCTCCGTTAGCTGTTCCAAAGAATTCAGAAGAAGTAGAATTAACTGAGCCAGAGGAAGCACATGAAAAAGTGGAGGAAAAAATTGTTGAAGAATCAAAACTGATAGAGGCTTTACAATTAAAAGGGCCAGAGGCAATCTCGGTAAAGGACGAAAAAAATATTGATGGAGTTTTTCTCTTGTCGCTCTTTCAGAAGCAAGGTCGTTTGGTAGACTTTTTACAGCAAGACATCACCACTTTCTCAAATGCTGAGATAGGTGAGGCAGCGAGAGTGGTCCATGATGGATGCGCCAAAATATTGGTCGACTACTTCACAATGGAAGCAATCCGTACCGAGGAGGAAGGGGTATTGGTCAACGTTGAGGCTGACTACAATCTATCTGAAATTACGCTTACAGGAAATTTGCGTGGGTCTGCTCCATATCGTGGAGAATTGTTACATCATGGCTGGAAAATCTCTGATCAACATCCCCCAGAACAGCTGGATCCAAAAGCCAGATTTATTGTTCAGCCAGCAGAAATCGAGGTGCGCTGACTACTAAAAAGTAGCATTCCGATTATGCGAATGCTAAAACTTTTTAGTGATAAGAAGAAGAGTGCTACCACTACAAAATAGACTTTAACTCCCCTTGAGCATCTGAAGGAACAGTTCCTGGATAACAAATCTAAAGCACTCACTCAAAATTCTGAACATGAAAAAGTTTGCCGCAACCTTTCAATCTTGTTGATGTTAGGGGGGATAGACATTGCTGGAGGTTGTGATAATCACAACAAATCCTACAATATGGTGAAAAACGGTGTCGAGGCACCTCAAGTAGCCTTCGTCCTATCTATGAATGGCAACCATTTAATGAAGCGTAATATCAATTTTGAACAAACCGTCCATACTGTTCAAAGTGAAATGGGGGGAATCTTGGCTCAAGATATCAATTTTGATGAATTGGCTAAGCAATTCCCAGAGATCTACAATCAAATAAGAAGTTATCTGATTAGCTCTTAGACCAGAGGTTTGATCAATCAATCTCCGGTTTCCTTCTGCCCTCACTTAACTCCTGCCTCTTAATGGCATTCATGCCTGAAGGCCCAAAAAATAACTCTGCTGATTTTGAAGAGATTAACGCTCGACTGCGTGAATTTCCAGTTCAGTTCCGTACAGAAATTCATCGAGTAATTGTTGGTCAAGAAGAAGTTTTAGACCAACTGCTAATTGCGCTCTTGTGCAATGGACATGTGCTGCTGACAGGAGTGCCTGGGTTGGCTAAAACTCTATTGATCAAGACTCTAGCGAACCTATTTCGACTGGATTTTAATCGAATTCAATGCACTCCTGATCTGATGCCATCAGACATTAGTGGTGTCGAAATCCTTGATGATAATGAACATGAACGAAGGTTTCGCTTCATTGAGGGACCTGTCTTCACCAATCTCTTGTTGGCGGATGAAATCAATCGAACTTCTCCACGAACACAGGCTGCTCTCCTCCAAGCCATGCAGGAAAAGCAAGTTACTGTTGCAGGTAAGACGTACCAACTCACTCATCCTTTCATTGTTTTCGCAACCCAAAATCCAATTGACTCCGAGGGAACATATCCGCTTCCAGAGGCCCAACTTGACCGCTTTTTGTTCAATGTCGAGGTGGAGTATCCAAGCGCAAAGGAAGAAGCAGAGATAGCAGTCCAATCACAATCGCAGTTCCAAGAAGTAGACGCTTTCTTTGATGGAAGCGATTTGATGAAAATTCAGCATCTTGTAGATGAAGTCCCGATAGCTCCTCATGTCATTGATTGGATCGTACAGCTTGTCCGGGCCACAAGGCCCAAAGACAGTTCGGTTGAACCCATCAGAAAATATGTTGAATGGGGTGCGGGAGTCCGAGCTTCACAAAATCTGGTTCGAGCTGCTAAGGCCCATGCCTTACTACAGGGAGATCCCGTGGTTGGAAAAAAGAATGTTTGTTATGTTGCTCCTTCGGTGCTTCGTCACCGTATCATAGTTAATTTTATTGGGGAGTCCGAGCAATGGACTCCCATTCGTCTAATTGAACTGTTACTCGAAAATCATACTTAGTAAATCTTCATGGACGGCAAATCTTCCACTCCAAATCTCAAACTGCTACACCGTCTTCAGACTGAGTTTGATCACCAACCCCATCAAATTCGAAACACACTGAATCTCCTACTGGCTGATAACACTATTCCGTTTGTTGCACGCTACAGAAAAGAGCAGACAGGGAATTTGGATGAAGTTCAAATTGCTAACTTGCTCGATCGATACGAGTATCTCAAAGAACTCGAAGATCGAAGAGAAACGATCCTCAATAGAATTAGGGAGCAGGAAAAGCTAACTGAGGAGCTGGAAAAAAAGATTGATGAAGTCAAGACAAAACAGGAGTTGGAGGATCTTTACATACCTTATAAACCTAAGCGTCGGACTCGCGCAATGATTGCCCGTGAAAAAGGCTTGGAACCTCTTGCTCAATTAGTTTTGGTAGAGCAAGGAGATAGGAATCAGATAAATGCTTGGCTGGATGAGTTCCAAGCGGGATTATCTTTACCCCTGCCAACTGATGAAATTTGGCGGGGAGTTCGGGATATTTGTGCTGAAAAAGTGGCTGAAGATGCTCAGACACGAGCACGCATTCGTCAATTGACTTTTCAGCAAGGTAAATTTGTCTCAGAGGTCAAACCAGAGTTTCAGGATACTACTTCGAAATTTGAAATGTACTATGAGTTCAGTGAAAATATCAGCAAGATCCAACCCCATCGATACTTGGCGATCAGACGTGGAGAAAAGGAAGAATTCCTACAGGCGAGGATTCAGATTCATGAAGGACTAACAGAATCTATTCTTCGAGAAATCTGGGTGGCCAAAGCAAATGTAGATTTTCAACAAGAGCTTCACGTAGCGCTTTCAGATTCATATGATCGCTTGCTAGCACCTTCAATTGAGACAGAAATCCGGCAAGAATTGAAGCAGCAAGCAGATAAAAGTTCTATTGGATTGTTTTCCAAGAACCTTCGTCAGTTACTAATGCAACCCCCTGGGGGTTCAAGAGTTGTAATTGGTCTGGATCCAGGCTTTCGAACTGGAACAAAGTGGGTGGTTATAGACCACACAGGACGCTTGCATGAGAACGGAGTCATCTATCCAGTAGAACCACAACGGCAAGTAGAGGCATCAAGACGAACACTGCTGGGCTTGATTGAACGATACCAAGCTGAAATTGTTGCGGTTGGGAATGGAACAGGTTCGAGAGAAGTGTCCCAGTTTTTAAGAGGATTTATCAAAGACTTACAGTTGAAAGTCAGACATTTGGTTGTTAATGAATCAGGGGCTTCTGTTTACTCAGCATCAGAAATCGCTCGTCAGGAATTTCCCAATCTGGATGTAACTGTCAGAGGCGCGGTTTCGATAGCTAGGCGTTATCAAGATCCGTTAGCGGAGTTGGTCAAGATAGATCCAAAATCTATTGGTGTTGGACAGTACCAACATGATGTCAATCAAAAGGAGTTAAAGCAGTCTCTGGATCGAACTGTAGAGTCTTGCGTGAACCAGGTAGGGGTGGAACTGAATCAGGCATCAGCAGCTCTTCTCAGCTATGTCTCAGGGGTCACGAAGTCTCTGGCTGCGCGGATTGTTTCGCACCGAGATGAAAACGGCCCGTTCAGGTCACGTCAGGAATTGATGCAGGTGACTGGCTTTGGAAAAAAAGCTTTTGAGCAAGCAGCTGGTTTTTTAAGAATTCGAAATGCCGAACACCCTTTGGACCAGTCAGCAGTTCATCCTGAGCGCTACAGCATTGTTGAGCAGATGGCAGCCAGTCAAGATCTCTTGGTTGCGGATCTAATTGGTAACCAGGACGCCCTTCAAAAGATCCAGTTTAAAGAGTTCGTATCTGAAGAAATAGGCAGTTACACACTGAGTGACATTTTTGATGAATTGAAAAAACCTGGACGAGACCCTCGAGATGAACATCAAGAAGTGAGATTCAATGAAGCTGTCCAAGACATGAAAGATCTCCAGGTTGGGATGCATCTCCAAGGAGTGGTCACAAACATCACGCACTTCGGAGCATTTGTAGATATTGGTGTGCATCAGGATGGATTGGTTCATATCTCACAGATGTCTGCACAATTTACACACGATCCTCTTGAAGCTTGTGCTGTGGGGCAACATGTTGAAGTTTGGGTTTTAGAGGTTGATACCCAACGGAAAAGAATTGCCTTGAGTATGCGCAATCCAGATTCCAAAAATTTGGATTGGAATCAATCAAAATCTCTACCACAGAAGAAGAAGTCTGCCCAACCAAAATCCAAACAAAAACAAAGTGCAGGAGTAGATCAATTGATGGAGAAATTCAGATCGCTTTGATGTTCCTTCTGTCCAAGCATTGAGGCGATAATGGATCATCAACAATGGCAGAATCGAATAAACAAAATATCCGATGATTTGGAATCAAGGTATGATCCAGCCTCGCAAAACTTTGCCCAAAGGCTCAAGCATACTCTTGAACGTGATTTTCCAACTCATCGGGAAGATTCAACTGCCCTCACCCTTCGTCACCATGCCTTCACGCATGCTTTGCAACTCTATGATCTGCAGAGTGCTCTTCGACTCATTGCGACTTACGATCTCCCCCAACAAGCCACGCAGGGCATAATCCCCAGAATTCAAAAAAGCTGTAATTCTTTGGCAGTCATTCGTCAACTGGATGAATTTGCTTCCAGTTCTGTCGAACTGCGCGCTCTAGAAAAATATCGTATTGGAGTGGAAGAGAGCCTGCAAACAGTTTTAAAATGTGAGGTAAAACTACTTTACGATCCCGCCAGACTTCAAAAAGTAGTTATATCTGCTCAAAAATTACCAGAAGAAGTACAGCAATATTTCTTTATAGAGCGTCTGCATTCACTGTTTTCCAGAGATTATCAGACTTACCTGATTTTGAAGAATCGCTTTTTTTTATCACGTATTCTTCAAGGTTTAGGCGATGACCTAATTGTTCGATGGATGCGGCGCCGTTTGAAAAGCTCACTTCGATTGGGTCCTTCAGAAATCTTTGAGGAGGTCCGCAAAGTAGATTTTCGGACGGTAGAACAATTAGTGCGGGAATTAGTACATCACCATCCAGGCAATCCAAAATTGAAAGGTAGCCCTACGCCATGGCATCCAGAAATTTCAAAGGAGGAAGATGGATTTGTTATGGATCACCAGAGTATTCAAAGACCTCTGACAACTCCCAGAAATAAAAGAGACGGATCTTCCTTAATGGATGAAGATCCTAAATTCGGATCCAAGGGAGTGGAGCCGTTGGCTGTTCCCAGCACAGAGAAGATAGCTTTTGATCATGGTAGTGAAGCTGAGCCTGTTGCCGAACCAATCGGCAGAGAATTAGAGAAACAGACTGGAAGGAAACTAGTTTCACTAACAGAAGATGGTGAAGATGCCTTCGAAGTACTGTTAAAGCGATTGCATCCTCTACTTAAAAAGATCAACAAGAATCTCAAGAGTGTTTACAGCACTTCATCTCCATTTCTTACTCCTCGGAACGAAGACTACACAACGTCCCAACGACTAGAGCAAGAAGCGTTTTTCAACTTGGGAAATCATGAATTAGTTGACCTGCGAGAGTGGATATTAGCAATATTAGATGCTGAACATCTTGAAGGTGCCCGCTGGAAACGTGAGGAAGTAGTTGAGGTGTGGGAGAGTGATCCTGATCTGGATGAAGAGGTTTTAAAAGAAGAACGTTCACGTGACAAGGATCATAGTCTAAAGATCAGTAGTTTAATGCCTTTTCCTTTAAAAATCCCAACTCCTGATGGTACAATCTTAGGGTTAGAAAAAGGTCGGAGATTCGTTCTTCAATTAGGTGTGGCCTTCATGGACAGAGATTTACCTGAACGCAAAAGATCTCGAAGCTGTGCAACCCCCTATCTCAGAATTTTCTTCAAAGGACAACAATTGCAAAAGCGAGGAGCCCTTGTTCATTTGAACCAGGAATCATATTTCCTGGCTTTGCCTGAACAGGTCAAACCTTCAATGATTCTGTTCCACCTGTCTATAATGACGCTCCATCAATCGTTTGGACTCAATTTGCCTGTCTTGTTGCGTCAACACTTATTGGATTTGTTTTCACCTAACAATGAGGATCAATGAAATCATTTACTGAGCTCCTCAGAGTTTTAAATTATCCTAAAAGGATTAATCAATAATTCTTTAGGCCAGCTTACTAGTCCATCTGGATAGTGTACAGCAAGTTGATAAAGGCCTTCGGATGGCGCAGTTTGCCCCGCTTGTGTACGGTCCCGCTGATTCAAAATCTCTTTCATCGAGATTGACTTTCTCTTTCTCAAGCCTACATCCACAAGCGTACCAGCAATGATTCGTACCATATGCTGTAGAAATGAGTTTGCTTCAAACTCTATAATCAGATTGCCCCAAGGGGAAACGGTCTTACCTATCGTAATTTCTCGCAGCTCTTTTACAGGATCAGGCCCGTTGCAATGGCGAGCTCTGAAAGAAGAAAAGTCATGTCTCCCTACTAAGCATTCAGCAGCCATCCTCATTGCCTTCACATCTAGAGATTGACGAATCCACCACGAATGATTTTCAGCAAATGGATTCCTTTCCTTAGCATTATGAATGAGATATGCGTAGCGTTTGCCGATTGAATCATGGCGGGCATGAAAGTCAATAGATTTCTCAACTACATTGCGTACGACGATGTCAGGAGGCAATAGTCCATTGAGTGCCTTATGCCACTCTCTAGGTGTTAAATTTTGGGAACTTTGAAAATGGGCAGGATAATTGAGAGCATGTACACCAGCGTCGGTTCTACCGCTGCCAATCACTTTATGAAAAGTCCCTGTCAGCTGCTGGAGGGCTTTTTCGATTTCACCTTCGACTGTTGGAAGGGCGGGCTGAACCTGCCAACCTACGTAGCGAGTACCACAATATGTCAGCAGGAGAAGCCAGGTTCGCAAGTTTCAAGAAAAGTAGAGTGATTAAGCAGCTTCGACAGCTTTCTCAGCCATTGAACGAATTTTACCAGGGTCGTTGCCTACTACTTGATCCACAAGCTTGCCGTCTTTCATCATAATGACGGTAGGAATTCCTCGGACTCCGAAGCGAACAGCAGCTCGTTGATTGGAATCGACGTCGAGTTTACAAACTTTAATTTGCTCACTATGAGATTCTGCGATGGTATCTATCACTGGTGCCAATGCTCGACATGGTCCACACCACTCAGCCCAGAAATCAATCATTACGTAGCCAGATCCTGTTTGCTCATCAAAGGAGTCATCCGTAAGGTGAACAACTTTTTCGCTTGCCATAAAAAAGCTCTCTATTCAAAAGTGAAAAAATAATAATTTATCAGACCTCCACTGGGCTGACAAGGTCTATCTAAGTTCAGAGTATTGAAGCTAAGGAGGTGACTTTAAAGCTTTAGGATGGAGTACCGACAGGTTTTTTCAAGAAATTTCCAAAAAAAGACTTGCCAGAATTAGTTTTTCTTTTTTGAAGACGCATCAAATACCAATGTCGAACGAGCGGTGTACTAGCTAGATCCAAAACTTCCAAATGTCCTTTCTCGACTAAAGCTGCGATAGTATTTGCAGAGATGAAAGAAATACCTAGCCCCGCCATGACACCTCGTTTAATGGATTCATTACGGTCTGCCTTCATACCTTCGCACCAACCAATCTTTTGTTCGATAAGAGAGCTATGAACAAACATCCTTGTCGGAGAGCCTTTTTCTCGTAGTAAAGGAGGCTCATTGGTAAGCTCTTCAAGAGCAATACTTTTTTCGCCCTTTCAGAGAATACGAGTGGGAGGAATTAAAAAGGTGTAGGTTTTTACCGATCACTTCGATATAGTAATAAGATCTTCTGGTAAACGTCCCATGATTGCAAAATTCAATTTTATTGAACGGAGACAATCTCCTGGCGATTACCCATCTTCAGGTCCAAATAAATTCCTAAAAGATCACTCAAAAACGCAGCAATCGGATTCAGCATGAAGTATTTCACCTTACGGATGACTGCAAATCCAATTCGTCAGCCTGCAATACCCCGCAAATTAGTAGATGGACTCTTCAGAGTGCCTGGGATGTTCCTCTAGTTGCTTCAATTACTCAAAGATCACCGTTCCAGCATCCGCCTACCGGAAACCCTTCCTACCCTGATCCAATGAAGGTAAACCGACTTGTTCCTCTAATTGCTGTAGTTGCAGGGTTACTGCTGGTAGTGATGCGTCTAGTTTTTTCGAAGCGCCTGGTACAGATCCTGTGAGAGCTACTTTTTTCATGGTCTTGAGTTGTTTGAAGGTTAGATTTTTAATTGGAGGCGCCAGACCTATGGAGATCTAGATAGACAACTTAGTTAAGGTGAAATCTAACGGTTTGGAAGCAATTTTTAGGTAAACTGGTGCTTGGAATAGATTTGATATACTCTTAAATAATTATAAGAATTATTTGTAGCAAGTGTCTTTAGGGTACCCATGATTTCAAATTTTTTTTTACAGTGTTGAAAAGCTATTGATGGAAAATTTGCGAAAACTTGACCGAGTTGAATTGCTGGGAAAAAGAATCTACTTAAGAGCTGATCTAAATGTGCCTATGTCGCAAGGTAAAGTCACTGATGCTACACGTATTCAAAGGTTTATTCCAACTCTTCAGTATTTGCATAATGCTGGAGCGATTGTCATCGTGACTAGTCATCTTGGAAGGCCCAAGGGAAAGTTCAATGCTGAAATGTCCCTAAAACCAGTAGCAGATTTATTAGCCCAATTATCTAACCTTAAAATTGAATTCATTGAAGAATCTGTGGGTCAGGAAGCAGTGGCTAAAACGAAAGGTATGAGATCTGGTGAGGTAGCTTTACTTGAAAATCTTCGTTTTCACATTGAGGAAGAAGCAAATGATGCCACGTTTGCTGGGCAGCTTGCTGATCATGCAGATATTTATGTGAATGATGCCTTTTCTGCAGCCCACCGAGCCCATGCTTCAACCCATGCTATCAGTAAGTTCCTTCCAGCATACGCTGGCCCTAGTATGGTATCTGAACTGGAGGCACTTCAAGCAGCACTAGGTGATCCCAAACGTCCAGTTACAGCACTAATTGGCGGAGCAAAAGTGTCCAGTAAAATTAATGTGCTCCAGCATTTGGTTCCACGAATGGATAAGTTGATCATTGGTGGAGGGATGGCAAACACCTTTCTTCTAGCTAAGGGAATGAACATTGGAAAATCCTTAGCAGAATTTGATTTAGTTGAAACGGCTAGAGCCATCTTAGGAAAGGCGAAGGAGTGTGGCTGTGAGGTTTTGCTACCAGTTGATGCTGTGGTAGCAAATACTTTGAGCACTGATGCGTTTTTCAAAACTGTTCACATTGATCATGTGGCTGAAGATCAGATGATTCTAGATGTCGGACCAGACTCAATCGAACTTTTCAATAACCATCTTAAGACATGCCAAACTTTACTTTGGAATGGGCCTCTTGGGGCTTTTGAAGTCAAGCCATTTGGTGAAGGGACTTTTGCTGTTGCAAAACAAGCTGCCAAATTAACAAAGACAGGAAAATTACTTACAGTTGCAGGAGGTGGAGATACCGTTGCGGCTCTTAATGTTGCCGCAGTAACAGAATTGTTTAGTTACGTTTCGACAGCAGGTGGAGCTTTTTTGGAGTGGTTGGAGGGTAAAGAACTACCAGGGGTAAGTGTGTTGTTTGAACAATAGCTGTAAAAGTATAGCTCAGAATTGAATGAGATTTTTTTAGCCAGAATGTTTTTGTTGATGCCAACAATCAACTGATTTTTCATCTCGGTATAATTTCCAAGTCCTTTTAGCCCAATTTTCGTCGAAACCACGTTTTCCCGCCTCAAGAGTCCACTCAACTTCCGAGCCTATCAAGAGGGTTCTCGCCATTTCATCTACATCCCAATCCTCGATCTGTTTTTCACCTTTGAGCCAGTCAGGCAGCCATTCAGATGAACTCATTTTCTACTTACTTTGCTGTTAGTTTTCTGCAAAATGTTGCTGTCGATTTTGATAGAAAATATTCTAACTTTACTTACGCAGCAGCTTCAAGATGGCCTTGGAACTTCGATGTTGGATAGCGAATATTCGACAAGAGTATATTTTTTTAGACTCATCCAGTTACTTACAGCAAACAAATAACTTAATTGGTTCTCGTTATAAATTCAATATTCTAGCCTGAGAACATCGTAAATTTCTTTATTTTCGGCACGCTTTTACCAATCTGCAGGTTTGAGGAAAAAATTATCTGTTGTTCTCGAAGAAGTCCAATGTTCTTAGAGGGTGTTGAGTTTTATGGCTTGGGCGCGTACCCAAGGATGGTTCTTGGAAGACCTACTGTGGTTGTAGAATGGATTACAGTCCAAAACCATTGATCTTGTTGGATCACATCGAAGGCTATGACAGTGCTTTGAAAAAAGAAGATTGTCCTCTCCTACGTCGACCAGTTGAAGCCAGTCGGTTCATGGATGGCCAGCAATAACGATTACAGTGCTATCTGCTAAATCAGGATCCTAAGGAACTTGTTCGGATTAATCAAGGATGCTATCGCCATAATGTAGTTGAAAAACAAATACCTGAAAATTGGATTCTTACCTACGAATCAATCCTCAGTAAAGCTAGATTAGAGGAAAGAATTGGAAAACTAGATAGAGTAGACCAGGTTGGATTACGCTGAAAGTAACCAGAGCTTTCAATTTTTTTCAATTTTTGAGAAATCACTGAAAACGAACTTCCATTATGATCCCTATCTATATCTGGCCGCTCTTCGCGCTGGCATTAGTTGCGATTAGTAGTGCAGGATTAGTTTTTCAGGAATTAGGAGAAGTCCCCCCTCTGCTACGTGCCTCCTGGAGAATGCAGGCAACTTCTCTGGTACTACTCCCTCTCTTTATGTGGCAATGGCAACTGCTTCGAAAATTACAAATCAGGCTGCAAGATGTTTTGATTTTAATAGGCTCTAGCTTTTGCTTGGGGATGCACTTTGGTTTTTGGGTGTGGTCACTTGACCACACCAGTCTTGTTCACAGTTTATTGTTCGTAACAAGCCATCCCTTGGTAATTGTTGCTTTGATGCTGATCTTGGGACAACAGACGCGCAAAGGACATATTTGGGGAACAGCATTGGGTGTGTTGGGAGCCTTGATTACCCTGATGGATACGGAAAATAGTGGAACAGTCACTCTAATAGGCGATATGGCGGCGATAGCGGGTGCAGTAGCTGTTGTCGGTTATTTCTATGCGGGACACCACCTTCGTTCAACGAGACAATGGCCAATCTTTATCTATGCTCTACCAGTCACGATGCTCGCAGGTGTTTGGCTGGGTATGGCCTCTTGGGCCTGGGAAGAGTCAGTTGGACCTTTAGCTTCTAATTGGGGTTGGTTTGGGTGGTGGGAGCCAGAGTGGGTCTTAGCCGTGGCCTACCTTGCCTTTGGTCCAGGGTTGTGCGGTCACACTGGCTTAAACACAGTAATGCGCTATCTTCCACCCGTAGTTGTTTCAGTGGGAATGCTGCTGGAACCATTACTGGGAGGCATCATTGAATGGTTCTGGCGTGGTGGAACTGGGCCTGGATTCTGGACTTGGGTAGGTGCACCTCTGCTTCTAGCAGGAGCTGGTTGGGTAACGCTAACCAACGCACGTTCAAAAGATTGATTGCTGAAGCGTCTTTTGCAAAGACAAACTTGCATCATAAAAATAATATCTCATAGTGAGGAGTTCACCCAGAAATTTCTTTCTAGAGCATCAAAATGAGTGAGTCCAATGAAGAAATTCGTCCAAGAGAACGCCTATTGCGGCTAGATGCTCATATTCGTTTTGAGCTTGAATTAACATCTCAGCGGATGAACTGTCTTCCTATCGCCGAATCCTTAATTTATCCACCTCCATTCTAGCTTAAGCTAAAAGTATCAACTCAAATGTGCATCCACTTCTCCTACGCGCGATCTCGGTGGTGTGTTTGGAATGTTGCTAGCCATTATTGCCCTTGCGTCTGTTATTGGTTCTGTTTCATTGACCCACAAATTACGTTGAGAGAGATTCACCCTTGAAAGTGAAATCCCACAAAGTGCACTCCATCCTGATTTGAGTCATGCCAGGCGGAAAATCTTTTTGGGACATATGCCACTGGTTTGAATCTCTGTTACTTTCCTCGGTGCATTGGATTCTGATTTGGCCAAGTTGTTCGACACTCTGAACCTAAACCTCTCAAAAAATATGTCAGTGAATTTTTCTGATTTTGAGGCACGTTCAAAGGCTTTGAACCCAGCAAAAAGTTTTATTGTCCAAGCCCCTGCGGGCTCTGGTAAGACTGAGTTACTTACTCAGCGAATTCTCTCTCTATTAGCAGTGGTGGAGAAACCAGAGGAAATTCTTGCCATCACATTTACCAATAAAGCGGCTGGTGAGATGCGTGAGCGTCTTCTAAAGCAACTTTGTTATGCTACAAATGTACTCGACCCTCCCAAACTGGATCACGAAAAGAGAACATGGGAACTCGCTAGGGCTGCGCTTGAACAAGACTCTCAATCTAAATGGAATTTGTTGCGCCAACCGGAACGAATCAGGCTGCTGACTATAGATTCTTTTTGTGCGTCTCTTGTACGTCGAACGCCTCTCCGTGCCGGAGTAGGCGGTCCTCTTACTGTGGAGGAATCGCCTAAAAAGTTGTATCAAATGGCGGTAAGAAGGACTCTGGAGCGACTCGAGGATGATGAAGACAACTTAAGTATGGATGTTCAGACTGTCCTTGGACATTTACATAACCATATCAGCCGGCTAGAGGAGTTATTAGTAGATTTGTTAGGTAGAAGAGAACAGTGGTTACGCTGGTTTCGTAAGCTCCCTAGCAACATGGAAAAAATTCGAGAGAGTTTATCTAGGTCATTTGAACGTACAATTTCAGAAGAGATGCTCACACTATGTAGTTTCCTTGGAAAAAGCGATTATAGATTTGTTCAACCTTGCCTCCAAAGCGCTCATCCCTATTTAACTCAGGTAGATCAGGAGTTGGCGAACAAAGTTTCACAACTTCCCTACCAAACTCCTGAGGCCAAATTCTCTGATTTGGTTCATTGGCATACATTGGCACAGTGCCTTCTCACTGGTGATGGCAATTGGAGAAAGCGACTAACCAAAAACCAAGGTTTCCCCCCGGCCATCAAGGAAATCAAGCAATCCTTGGAGGAATGGCTCCAGAATCAGCCGGTAGAACATGCAGAAACTCTGAAGAAAATAGCACAGCTTCCCCTGCAACCAAATTTTGAAGGGTCTTCTTGGCAAGTTTTGGAAGCTTTGATTCGACTTCTCCAAAGTGCTTCTGATGAGTTAAAAGGGGTATTTCGTGATCAGGCCAGGGTCGATTTCAGTGAAGTTGCTCAGAGAGCTCTTCTAACTTTAACAGTTGGGAACGTTACTGATGATGACAGTTTGTCAGACTTAAGACATGTCCTTGTCGATGAATTTCAGGATACCAGCCATGGTCAGTTTGAATTGCTGAAAACTCTTACAAAAGGCTGGGATTCTCAGTCAGGGAAGACCATATTTCTTGTTGGGGATCCGATGCAGTCAATTTATAGATTTCGTCAAGCAGAAGTCAGCCTGTTTCGAAGAGTTCAACAATATGGGTTAGGTCAACTACATCCAGAGTCTCTTTTGCTTAAGCTGAATTTTCGTTCTCAGTCTGGAATCGTTGACTGGGCAAATCAAAAATTTTCGCTAATCTTTCCAGCACTAGCAAATTCAAATATTGGAGCGATTGGCTATTCAAAATCGGAGTCACATCACCCACTTCTTGAAGGAAATGCCGTTGAAGTTCACATACTTGATAAAAAGCAGGTGAGAGCTGAAGCAGAGTTGGTTTCTCAGATTATTTGCAAAACAATTCAAAAACACGGAGTTGGGCATTCAATTGGTATTTTGGTTCGTAATCGCAATCACCTATCAAAAATTCTTCCTCATTTACGTGCTTCGGGAGTCCACTTCAAAGCTGTTGAAATTGAACCTCTTGCTAAGCGTCAAATCATTGATGACCTACTTCATCTAACTCGGGCTGTAATTCATTCTGGAGATCGTGGTGCTTGGTTGGCTGTTTTGCGGGCACCTTGGTGCGGATTGACTTTGGCAGATCTGACAGTCTTGTTCGGGCAAGATTTGCAGGGAACAATTCCCCACCTACTAGAGCAAAATTGGAGTGAAAAATTAAGCTCTGATGGAACGCAAAGATTACAAAGCTTTCTGATGGCTTGGGCGCCCGTTAGATTCCAGATTGAGCAGTTTGGTTTACGTGTGGCTATTGAGTCCCTTTGGTTAAGATTGCAAGGACCAAAACTTTTACGAGAAGAAATTGATTTGCTAGATGCCAAAAGTTTCTTTCGATTACTGGGAGACTTGGATCAGAAGAAATGGTTTTTACCTGACCGCCTCGATGAAGCAATGCAAGGCCTGTATTCTCAAACCCAAAATTCTAAAGCTCAGATTGAAGTGATGACTATGCACAAAGCGAAAGGACTTCAATTTGATACTATTATTCTTCCTGGGCTTGATCGGATTGCCAAATCAGAGGAAGCTTCCTTGTTACGGTGGCAAGAACAGTCATTTAATGATGGTACCAGTTCATTGTTATTGGCCCCAATCCAAGAATCTGGGCAAGAACAGAGCCCCTTGTATTCTTATCTGCAGAGCCTCGAGAGCCAGAAAGCTCATTTAGAATCAGCACGATTACTTTATGTGGCTGTGACTCGAGCTAAGAAATATTTACACATTCTTGGAAGTGTCGTCTTTGACGAAATGGATCAGCCCAAATCCCCTAATTCTGGAAGCTTGCTGTGGCGATTATGGCCTCAGATTCAGGAAGAGGCTCTGTTTGACGATCAAACAAAATATAAGACTTATCCAGAGGTAAGATTGAATCAACAAGATCTGTTGATCAGAATCCCTCAATCAGCTTTGAAAAACGAAAAACTCCCACAGGTCAATTCCAATCCAAATGACCTTGTTGATGAGGAGAGAGATTGTTTTGAAGATGCTGCTGCCACCTCAATGGTTGGGGTGTCAAGCTGGATTCGAAAGGAGATAGGAGTGCAGATCCATGGGGTTTTACAACAGATTTCAGAAAATGGTCTTGAGGATTGGTCAGATGAAAAATTGAAAGGAATACGAAAAAAATGGCAGTGGGCTTTGGGTCAGAAAGGTATTCCAAATAAATTAATTCCAGTAGCATTGAACCATTTTCAATCGATCATTGAAATTTCACTTTCAAGTGAGCATGGAAGATGGGTTCTTGGTCACCATCCACTCGCAAAAAATGAGTATGAACTCGTTGTGGATTCAGGGAAAGGGATTGAGCGATACATTATTGATCGAACATTTGTAGATGATAATGATCAGCGTTGGATTATTGATTACAAAACTAGCGTACCGATAGACTCAGAAGATTTAAAATCCTTTTTCAGTAGAATGGAACAACGATACAAAGCTCAACTCTCCAGCTACATGGATTTATTCAATTTATTGGAGCCAGGTCGTCATCATCGTTGTGGATTGTTCTTTCCTGTTTTGGGACGCTTCTATGAAATCAAAATGCAGTAATACCATGAATTAGTTGGTTCTTAGGCGATATACTTGGCTCAGTTTATTGATTTTTTCTGCCTTAATTAAACTCTGTATAGTCCCGTATTTATCAGCAATTAACTTGTCTTTGGTGTCGATCAACAAAATTCTTGTTGATTGCGTTTCAGCCAACCAAATGATATAAAATTTTAATTTTAATTTTCGGAGCAACCGACTACTAACGCCAATCCCATCTCCCCAAGAATTGAACGGATCTCGGCGAAACTTCTGAATCGCAATCCCGTGCGAACGAAATTCAATACTAAACGCTTGCTGATATGATTGGGCCAAGAAAAGCCCTTATTCTACAAGGCTGCGCGACAGGTGAACTGAATTTTGAATTAGTCTTCCGAGCAAGGACACCGATGAACAACTTTTGCTACCCCTTGCCCCAGGGCCTGTATGATCCCCAGCACGAGCATGACAGTTGCGGTGTTGGATTCATTGTGCATATCAAGAACAAAAAATCTCACGAGATCGTCAGAAAAGGGCTGCGATTGCTCTGTAATCTTGAACATCGTGGGGCCATAGGCGCTGATCCTGGCACAGGGGATGGCGCAGGCATTTTAGTGCAGATCCCCGATACTTTTTTGAGAGAAGAAACTGCTAAACTGGGTTTCGTGCTTCCCGCAGAGGGCCACTATGGAGTAGCAACTTTATTTATGCCCCATGACAGGAGCCAGCAATTTCATTGCATAGAAGCCATTCAAAATATTGTTAGTGAAAACGATCTACGTGGTCTTGGCTGGCGTGATGTGCCCATCAACAAAAAATATGTTGGAAGACAGGCCGCAGAAGCAATGCCAGTAATCAAGCAACTTTTTCTTGCAGACGACGGTCAAGAAAAACAACAAGAGTTAGAACGATTGCTATATGTAGCGCGTAACGAAATCCGAAACTCACTTATTGGCGTCGAAAATTTTGTTGTTACAAGCATGTCAACTAGGACTCTTGCGTACAAGGGAATGATCCGTACTGATGAGATGGATCTATTTTATCCTGACCTGTCTGATGAAAGATTTGAAAGCGCTATTGCTCTCTCCCATACTCGCTTCCCAACCAATACTTTTCCCAGATGGGATTTAGCGCAACCCTTCCGTTACCTCGCTCACAATGGCGAAATCAATACTCTTCGGGGCAACATTAACTGGATGCGCTCTCGTCAAGAAAAATTGGAGAGCCCTCTTTACAATAACATTCGTGATCTTTTGCCAATCATTGTTCCATCTGGAAGTGATTCCGCCTGCTTAGACAATGTTCTAGAATTTCTGGTTCTTTCTGGCTATTCACTTTCTCACGCGATGATGATGCTTGTCCCTGAGGCATGGGAAACCCAAGCAGACATGTCTCCGGAGAAGCGAGCATTCTATGAGTACCATGAGCACCTAATGGAGCCTTGGGATGGTCCCGCTGCACTTACTTTTACTGATGGAATTCAGATCGGAGCAACTTTAGATAGAAATGGACTTCGCCCTGCTCGTTACGTCGTGACCAAAGATGACTTCGTGATTATGGCATCTGAAGTGGGAGCAGTGGATATTGCTCCAGAGCAAATTGTCTCTAAAGGAAGATTACAGCCAGGAAAAATGTTTTTGGTCGACACACAGTTAGGCCGGATCATTAGTGATGAAGAACTTAAGAATGAGATTTGCGCCGCGCAGCCTTATGAGAATTGGCTAAAAGACAACATAATCACTTTGGATGCTCTACCGACCCCTGGAAATTTGCCGAAAACTAATCAGGAAAGCTTACTGGAAAGACAGAAAATTTTTGGATACACTACCGAAGATCTTAACGTACTCCTTACCCCAATGATAAGAGATGGAGAGGAAGCTACTGGTTCTATGGGTAACGATGCTCCATTGGCTGCACTATCAGACCAGCCGCAACTCATGTATAGCTATTTTAAGCAGATTTTTGCACAGGTTAGCAATCCCCCAGTTGATTCCATTCGAGAGGAAATGGTCATGTCAATGACTAGCCATCTTGGGGGAGAGGGCAATATTCTGAATCCAGTGCCAGAACATGCAAAATTGATTAAAATCGATCATCCTGTTTTAACAAACACTCAGTTTGCTAAGCTTCGTCACCATGATAAAGCCGCTCTGATTTCACTTTTATTCCCGGCGTCTGACGGATCTTCTGGCTTACAGAAAGCGCTTGATAGAATTTGTGCAGAATCATCATCATCGATTCGATCAGGCAAGGAATACTTAATTTTAAGCGACCGGGGAGTTGGTCGAAATACTGTTCCCATACCCGCACTGCTTGCAGTAGGCGCTGTTCATCACCATTTGATTCGTGAAAAACTGCGTAGTTCGTCCAGTCTAATCCTTGAAACAGGTGAAGCTCGAGAGATCGCTCATTTCTGTCTTTTAGTCGGGTACGGTGTAGGGGCTATCAACCCTTACCTAGCTTTCGAGACTTTCGAAAAAATGCTGGCAGAGGGAACTTTTGCTAAAGAATTGACTTACGAAAATGCTGTAAAAAATTACTTAAAGTCAATCCGTAAGGGAATGTTTAAGGTCTTTGCAAAAATGGGGATCTCTTCTATTCAAAGCTATCGTGGGGCGCAAATTTTCGAAGCTATTGGCTTAAGTGAAGAAGTCGTGCACGAATACTTCTCTGGCACTCCTTCCAAGATTAGTGGAGTCACTGTAGAGGTACTCGGTGAAGAGTGTCTGAGGCGCCATGCTTCTGCATATATCGAAACACCAGATCTGAAAAACACTTTATCAGTAGGTGGACAATATTTCTGGCGCCGACGCGGAGAGTACCACCAAGTGAACCCAACGACGACAATGCTCTTACAAGAAGCAACTAAGAAAAATAGCAAAGAAGTTTTTAAGAAGTTTTCAGACATTATTAACGAGCAATCTCAAAGATTAGCCACCCCACGTAGTCTGTTGACTTTTAAGCAGGGAACTCCAGTTCCTCTTAAAGAGGTGGAATCTGCGAAAGAGATTGTCAGACGTTTTGCGACCGGGGCAATGTCACTGGGTTCAATTAGTACCGAAGCTCACCAGACTCTTGCGGTAGCGATGAACCGCATTGGAGGTAGAAGCAATAGTGGAGAGGGTGGAGAGGATCCCCAACGCTTTCAAAAAAGAGAGAATGGTGACTGGCCAATGAGTAGGATTAAGCAGGTAGCTTCTGGTCGATTCGGAGTGACTATTCATTACCTTGTTAACTGCGTAGAACTGCAAATCAAAGTTGCTCAAGGCGCAAAGCCCGGGGAGGGTGGACAGCTGCCAGGAAAGAAAGTCAGTCAAGAAATTGCCAAGGTTCGACATTCAACACCTGGGGTAACACTAATTTCACCACCTCCGCATCATGATATCTATTCGATTGAAGATTTAGCTCAACTAATCTTTGATTTGAAAAATGCAAATCCGAAAGCAAGAATTACAGTCAAACTCGTTTCTGAGGCTGGAGTCGGAACTATCGCAGCTGGAGTTGCTAAAACTCACGCAGACTTGATCGTGATTGCAGGGCATGATGGAGGTACGGGAGCCTCTCCATTGACTTCAATTAAATACGCGGGTGTTCCATGGGAATTGGGCTTGTCTGAAGCACACCAGACTTTGTTACTAAATCGCCTGCGGGGTCGTGTTCGCTTGCAAACTGATGGGCAATTGAAGACTGGTCGCGATGTAGTCATCGCAGCTATGCTGGGCGCTGAAGAGTTTGGCTTTTCAACAGCACCTCTGATCGCAATCGGTTGTGTAATGATGCGAAAGTGCCATTTGAACACCTGCCCGGTTGGAATTGCCACCCAAGATCCAGAACTTCGCAAAAAGTTTGTGGGTCAACCAGAGCACGTTATTAATTTTTTCTTCATGGTCGCGGAGGAGGTTCGAGAAATCATGGCCAAATGTGGATTTCGCTCTGTCAGTGAGATGGTGGGGCGTTCTGATTACCTAGAGAAACGTTCTGACATCACGCATTGGAAAGCCAAGCATGTTGATCTTTCAAACCTGTTGAAACAAATTCCTATTGGGGAAGGAGATACTCGCTACTGTACTCAAGAGCAGGACCACGGCCTCAATGGGCAAATTGACCACGAATTGATTGCCAGAGCAAAAGAGGCAATACTAACGAGCAAACCAGTCAAAATTGATATGATGGTGAAAAATGTTAATCGTTCAATTGGAACGATGCTCAGTGGTGAAATTGCAGTAGCTCACGGAGTCAGAGGACTGCCCGACCATACTATTCACTGTCAGTTGAAAGGATCAGCCGGACAGAGTTTTGGGGCATTCTTGGCCCCAGGTGTTACACTCGAATTGGAAGGTGATGCCAACGATTACACCGGAAAAGGACTCAGCGGTGGAAAACTGATCGTATATCCTCCAAGAAAGTCCACATTTAAAGCAAATGAAAACATCCTTATTGGAAACACAGTTTTATATGGAGCCACAAACGGTGAAGCATTTTTCTCAGGAATTGCTGGAGAGCGTTTCGGCGTCCGCAACAGTGGTGCGATCGCTATCGTGGAGGGAGTGGGGGATCATGGATGTGAGTATATGACGGGAGGTCGCGTCATTGTTCTTGGTCAAACAGGGCGTAACTTTGCTGCGGGAATGAGTGGAGGAATCGCCTATGTTTTAGATGAAAAAGGTTATTTCAAGCAGCGTTGTAACCAAGGCATGGTTGAACTTGGTCCACTGAACCAAGTAAACGAAGCCAAATGGGTCAAGGAAATGATCCAAAAGCATCTACAATATACTCAAAGCGAGCAAGCCGGTCAGCTGCTGCAAGATTGGGACAACATTTTTGAGAAATTTATCCGAGTGATGCCCACTGAGTACAAATTAGTTCTTGAAAAAATGAATGCACAGGCTGCCTGAGGAGACAATCAATGGGTAATGATACTGGATTTTTAGAGCACTCAAAACAAAACGTTCCTAGACGTCCAATCGCTGAGCGAATTAAGGATTTTCGCGAATACGATGTCCATTATTCTGAGTCGGAGATCAAAGTGCAGGCTTCACGCTGCATGGACTGTGGAATTCCCTTTTGCCATAATGGATGTCCCCTAGGAAATCAGATTCCTGACTGGAATGACTTAGTTTACCGAGGTCACTGGCAAGAAGCCCTGGATGCCCTTCATAGCACTAATAATTTTCCAGAATTTACAGGTCGAATCTGTCCAGCACCCTGTGAGGAATCGTGTGTTCTGAACGCGTATTACACGCTTGATGAGGAAGAACGTCATCGCAAGAAGAATTCGGTGACTATTGAACAAATTGAAAAGCATATTGCCGATCGCGGGTGGCAGGAAGGCTGGATCAAACCACAACCCCCTAAAAAGCTAACAGGTAAAAAAGTTGCGGTGATTGGATCGGGCCCTGCCGGGTTAGCAGCAGGACAGCAGCTTCGAAGAGCTGGTCACGAAGTGACAGTTTACGAAAAGTCTGATCGACTTGGTGGACTACTAATCTATGGTATTCCAGACTTCAAGTTGGAGAAGATTAACGTTCAACGTCGAGTAGATCAGATGCAGGCTGAAGGTGTCCGCTTCATCACAAACTGTCACGTTGGGAAAGACATCAGTACTCAAAATCTTCGTTCACAATACGATGCAATTCTCTTGGCAACTGGGGCTCAGCAAAAAAGAGAATTGACGACAGAAGGCAGGGATTTGCAAGGCATTCACTATGCGATGGAATATTTGCCTCAACGAAATCAATTTGTAGCGGGCGATGCTCCTAAGCCAGATGCAGTTCAAGCCCAAGGGAAACGAGTAGCAATTTTAGGTGGAGGATTCACTGCCGCAGACTGCTTGGGGAATTTGAACAGACAAGGTGCTGACCGGCGGGTCTATCAATTTGAAATTGTCAACATGCCGCCACGCCCCACGCCTGTACATGAGGAGGTGGACCCAGATTGTAGAGGTAACATTTTAACTGAAAGAGTAATTGGTGATGAGAACGGTGCAGTGAAAGGACTGCAGGCTGTTCGAGTAGAGTGGAAACAAGAAGACGGGCGTAACGTAATGAAGCGCCTGGAAGGCACAGAATTTACGATTGATGTTGACCTGATTTTGCTGGCAATGGGATTCATTGGACCAACTGTCTCGGGTTTAGTGAATGATTTGGGTGTGAAAATTAGTATGCGAGGCAGTAAGGATCTACTAGCTGCAAGTGAGACGCTAGAGATGTTGGATGATGGACAACAACCAATGTACTCGATTCATGCAGACAATCGGTTCCAGACATCGGAAGAAGGAGTCTTTGCTGCAGGTGATGCCAAACGAGGGGCATCTCTGGTAGTTTGGGCAATTTGGGAAGGACGGGAAGCGGCCCGATCCATTGATCAATACCTGATGGGAGAATCTGCACTTCCTACTTCGCCACAAGCAGAAGTTCTCGCATGAAGGGACGAAATGTCCTCATTTACTCTAGTATTATAATCGGGATTGTGCTCCTGATTGGATATGCTCTCTGGCAAGAAATTGCGCGGAATGAATCTCACATTCAGACATCAATAAGTGGAACTATCAAGACAGCTCCCAATGTTACAGGTGGAGTTGTCAAAACAGACAATGCCTACCTGATCCTGTTCGATCCAGAGACGCTGACTCCGGTTGCTCAGCATATGATCAACCCTTTTCTCCCGCCGATTACATTTTCAATTGGTCAGTCTGATGCTGGTCCTCAAGTAAGTTTACAAGGATCCTATCGGTTACTCATTTTCACTGATAGGGATGGCGACCCGAACTTGCCTAGTCCTGGGGAACTGATCGGGGCGTTTACACCTCCACTTTCTTTGGGTACTGAGTCATTTAGCTATGTGTTAGACCGTCCATTTAATTCCTTCCCACAAGAACTTCTAAAATCATCACAGCCAGCTGACAAACCTGAGGATAGCATTCAGGGTATTGTTCGAGTTTCATCAGATTTATTGAAGCAAGTTTCTCCGACCGATAAGTTGATCATCATGTTATTTGATCCTAGCCAAGGTAGACCGGTTGCATTCAAATTTGTGGAGTCACCCTCTTTCCCCATGGAATTTCAGATTGGGCCCTTAGATGCTATGGGGACTACAGACTTGGTAGGGCCATATTCCCTCAGAATTTTAACGGATAAAGATGGTCAGCCATTTCAAGCTGCAGAGGGTGAGTTGATTGGTAGATCAAAGGATCTGGTTCCACTGGGCACCAGTAATTTAGATTTCGTGTTGGATGGTCCCTATGTACGCTAAAAAAATTTTAAAAATCTTAGTCGTTGGGCTACTAGCTTCTGGATGTGGTGATGTGGCTGAAAAATTCCGCAATCAATACAATCCAGCCAGAGCAGTGGTAGACCAGGGTGGAAGTAATGTAATTTCAACAGGGAATGCGTGTGCCCTCGATGACAGAGATGCGAAGGAAGATGCTGAGAAAACAGCAGAGTATCACCTAAGAGGGATTTTAGGGAGTGGAAGTAGTTATGTGATTCAAACCCAGGCTGTCAATCGATATACCCGAGGAGATCAAATTTGCTATGAAGCCTCAGCGATTGCGATCCCTAAATGAGCGATAAGTCACTTTCTCCCTGCTGTGGAGTTTGTAAGTTAAATTCAGTAAGGACACATTGTTTGGGGTGCCGAAGAAGTCTTGATGAGATTGCCAACTGGCTTCTTTTCACTACGGAACAGAAAGAAGAGATCAGCGAAGAGTTGCTAAATCGATTGATTAGCTGATCATACAAAACGAGTAGCAAGTTTCTCCGAAACAATCCTTCCGATGTTAAGTGAAGCCGTTGCAGCCGGTGAGGGTGCGTTGCAGATATTCAATATATTCTCTGTTTCATTAATCAAAAAATCGTCAACCAGACTACCATCCTTAGTAACGGCCTGAGCACGTACGCCAGCTGGGGCAGTGATCAAGTCTTCAGCAGTGATTTCTGGTATTAATCTCTGTAGAGCCTTTACGAATGCGGGCTTGTAACAGGACCTCCACATCTCACCCAGTCCCATCTGCCAGTATTTTAAAGCGAGCTTTTGGAATCCAGTAAATTTCAGAGTTTCTAAAAACTCAGGGAAGTTCAAATCACTCCGCTTGTAGCCCTCTCTTGCAAAAGCTAAGACGGCGTTTGGACCACATTCCAAGCCCCCATGAATCATTCGTGTGAAGTGGACTCCTAGGAAAGGAAATTCTGGATCAGGGACGGGATAAATCAGATTGCTGCATAAGTATTCTTTTTCTGGCTTGACATAGTAGTACTCCCCTCGAAACGGAACGATCTGCATCTCTGTCTTTTGGCTAGTCAGACCCATTACCTTATCAGAGTATAGCCCAGCACAGTTAACGAGATAATTACCTCTCACTTCACCTACAGTCGTTTCAAGAATGATTTCAGAGCTTGATTGGTGAATTGCCAGAACCTTGGCAGAACATAAAATCTGGTTTCCTTGCTCCTGGATTTTTTTCTGCAACTTATTGCAAACCTCGCTGTAATCAACAATTCCTGCTTCTGGGACATGAATTCCACTAATCCCGTTTACATGGGGTTCCAATTCTTTTAGTTGTAACTGATCAATTTTTTCACAATTTACTTCATTCGCTTGTCCACGGGAAAAAATTTGTTCAAGTGCTGGGATTTCTTCTTCTCTAGTAGCAACAATCACTTTACCGCAGATTTCGTAGGTAATTTCTTCTTCTCTACAAAATTCCTCCATTAATTTCTTACCTTGTCGGCAATTAACCGCCTTCATTGAACCGGGTTTGTAATATATGCCAGAATGCAAAACACCGGAGTTGTGGCCTGTTTGATGTTTTGCAATAGAATTTTCTTTTTCCAGTAAAATTAGAGATTCATTTGGATGAGCTTTACCCCACTGCCATGCTGTTGCGAGTCCGACTATACCTCCGCCTACAACAATAACTGAAGCTTTGCTCATTTCAATCACCTCCAAGGATTTTGTCTTCAAGTATGCTTTGAAGGGTTGGTTTGAGGTCGAATAAGAATGGTACAATGAATAACGGCATCTTTAACTCTGTTTTTTTAAGATTAATAAGTGTTTTTTCAGCCAACGCTTTAGAACTTTTGTATTGTCCCATATTCCATAGAGCTACAGATTTGAAAGTTGATTGAATCGGTAATTCCGACTTCTTTTCAGTCTGCCGCAATAATTTGAGCCATTCTTTTTTTTCTGTGAGGTATCTATAATGCCAATATAGGAGAAAAGATTGTGTTATTATCCCATGTTTACGGATGAAAGCACTGTTATGTCTTTGAATTCTGATTATTCCTTGAAGTGCATAGAAATTTGATTTCTCGTATTCATTAGCTAGCCAAAAACCTCTGGAAAGTGCAATATAGATTTGGATACTATCGGGATAATTTTCAGTAAATTTTTCTAGTGCTGATAGAGATTTACTTAAATAATCTTTATCAACCTCTCCCCATAACAATAATATATATGCCAGTAATGCCTCATCTAAAACATATTCACCATCTTTAATCACCTTATCTAAATGGTTAATTCCTCCTGAAATTGAACCAGATTCAACAATTAGCGGAGCTAGCCATTGAACATACCATGTCGACTGAGCAATCATCAGTTTAAGAATCCCCTTACTTAACTCTAAATCTACAAGTTGTGGATTATTCTTATAAACCTCATCAAGCAACTGGACTCCTTTAACACCAAATCTGTAAGCATCAAAATAGTCCTTTTTGTAACCTAGTGCCACACCTCCTTTGAGCCCGTACAATAGTCCAAGATTAAGCTTCGAACTTATGTTATTTGGTTTTTGGCTTGATAAAGCCTCCAGAGATTCAATCGCTACATTTACCTTCTCAATAAATTCTTTATAGTGTTTCTCATCAATATTTCTCTCTAAATTCACTACAAATTTACTGTAAGAGACCAGTGCTTCCATAGCACTTCGCTCAGGTTGTTGAACTAATTCAAGCTTATCATTAATTTCAGATTCTAAATCAATCAGTCTTAAGTTGTAATGAGCCTCGCGATAGTGCTTGAGAAAATCCATTTGGGAGTTAGATATTGAGGCCTCATCACTTGAGAGAACTATCCCCGAATTTAGAAAAAATATGATGAAAATTTTGGAAAGAACGCGCACAGTTGCTTAGCTAAAACATTTGTTAGTAGTCACAGGGACCATTTCAACCAAGAAATTGGCCCTCTATGATGATTAGATCACTTCTCTTTTACGTACGAACCGGGGGCATCTCCAAGCGACTTATACTTTTTACTGCCCATCGTAGGTACATCTGCTTTATCACCACATTGACCTTGCAGCCAAGGAATCCAATCTTGCCACCAGCTTCCTGGAATTTGTTTGATGTTTTTCTGCCAAATCCTTGGATCTTGATCGGTTTCAGTGACAGGTCCAGCCCAGTAAGCTCGTTTGGGAGTATTGAGAGGGGGGTTAACCACTCCAGCGATGTGCCCGGATGTTGATAAGGCAAAACGTACTTGCCCACCTGTATTGAGTCCCGTTTTAAATACCTGATCCCATGGGGCAATGTGATCTTTTTCAGCCGCAACAGAATACAGCGGTTGATTGATTGCACCAAGGTTGATCTTCTGACCTGCCAATTCTAGTTTGCCTTGGCAAAGATGGTTGTTGATATAGAACTCTCGCAAGTAAAAGGAGTGAGCTTTTTCAGGTAGTCTTGTGGAGTCTTCATTCCAGAAGAGCATATCAATTGGAGGAGGAGTTTTGCCATAAAGATAGTTGTTTACCACGTAATTCCAAATCAGCCCATCTGCTTTCATCATTCGATAGGTAGTACCCATCTGCTTGCCGTCTAAGTATCCTTTCTCAGCCATCATCTTCTCAACAAATTTCATTGAGTCTTCATCTACGAAGAGCCCAAGATCTCCGGGTTTGGAGAAATCTACCAAAGTAGTCAGTAGTGTGAAACTTGTAAAAAGATTCTTTACCTTTTTCTGTGGACCTTTCAGCCAGCCCATAGTGGTTGCCAGTAAAGAACCTCCAATACAATACCCTACGGCGTGAATATTTTCTGCTCCAGTGATTTCCTGGACAACGGTCATTCCCTTAACAGGTCCCATCAACATATAGTCATCAAGACTTGTGTTACGTAGTTCTGTCGTTGGGTTCTTCCAACTAATCATGAAAACTGTGAAGCCATTGTTCACTAAATTCCGGACAAAGCTCTTTTTTTCATTTAGGTCAAGGATATAGAACTTATTGATCCAGGGTGGGGTTATCAGTACTGGGGTCTGGTGTACTTGATCAGTTTTAGCTTCATACTGGATCAATTCCATTAGGTCATTTCTATAAACGACCTTACCAGGGGTGTTCGCCAAATTTTTACCGACTTCAAAAGGTGACTTGTCTACCATTTGTGGCATTTGATCTTGGAAGTCGTTCACCCAATTTTCAAATCCGTTGACTAGGCTGTTCCCTTCTGTATCAATGAATTCACGAATAGCTCCTGGATTGGTCCAGAAGTAATTGTTTGGAGATATCGCACTTACCATTTGTTCTGTCCAGAACCTGGCCTTGTCTTTAGTCCGGTCTGAGACATTAGGTGTCTTCTGAATGCTTTCTTGGAGGAATTCAGCGTAAAGCTTATAGTATTCCTGGATCCATCTGAAATGAGGTAACTCTTCCAGTTTCGGAATCTTACCGAACTCCCCTTTCTCAACAGATTCTTTGGATTTGTTTACGAAATCTTCCCAAACTTTCATATTTACTTCGCCGATCTTCTGACTCCAATTCTGTATGGACTGATTCAGTTCTTGCGGATTTTTCGCCCAAGCTTCGGCAACTTGTTTTAGGGATTTCAGTGCTCCGAATGGATCCACATCAGAGCCTTGCTCGTTCATCTTGGAAATCATACTTCCAAAAAACTCCTGCATTCTTTCCTGGTTGATCCCTTGAGTTTGAGTATCCATCGAACAGCTCCTATAATTAGTTGCTTAGCTGTAATACTTGATTTTCACACTCTCGACTTAGTTGAGAATGCAGAACTTTTTTATTGCTGGAAATTAGATTCTTAATCCACCATCAACCTCAATAATCCTCCCTGTGATGTAATCATTTTCTAGGATGAAGACAGCTGTGCTTGCGATTTCTGCGGGCTCGCCAAGTCTACGGATTGCCACTTGATCAATAATTTTCTGTTTCAAGTCTTCACGGATCGTAGCAACCATTTCTGTGTTGATGTAACCTGGGGCAATCGCAGCACAGCGTACTCCATGTTGAGCCATTTCCTTGGCCCATGTCACGGTCATTGCAGCCACACCAGCTTTTGTTGCTGTGTAGTTAGTCTGGCCCAAATTCCCATTTCTTGAAATACTGGAAATGTTGATGCAAACACCTTTGCTACCCAATTGAAGTTGCTTTTCAAAGAACTCACGGGCGCAGAGAAAAACTCCTGTTAGGTTTACGTCAATGACTAATTGCCAATTTTGTAAGGACATCTTTTGAATTTCTTCACCAGTGACGTTACCAACTTCATCTTTAATCTTTTTCTTACGAACAATGAGTCCATCTCGTGTGATCCCAGCATTGTTTATAATCCCATCAACTTGACCAAAATCTTTTATGATTTGATTAAAAAGGGATATGACCTCATTTTCTTTGGCTACATTAGTGATGTAGGTTTGAACTTCAACTCCTTTCCTAAAGGCAATTTCTTTCGTGACATTTAAATCATCTTTATTCAAGTCAACCAGAGCTAAGTTTGCTCCTTTGTCTGCAAGCGCTGAAGCAAATGTACGTCCTAACCCTCGTCCACCACCTGTGATTACAATAACTTTACGTTCTAGATTCACACAACCTCGTTTTTAAATTAGCTCTTTTAATCAATCTCAATTTTCTTTGAAAAGTTTATTCAGCGTTCTACTGCCAATGCGACGCCAAGGCCCCCTCCAATACACAAGGTCGCTAATCCTCTTTTGGCGTCTCTACGGTTCATTTCGTGAAGCAGTGTAACCAGCACTCTGCAACCTGAAGCACCAATTGGATGTCCAATGGCAATTGCGCCCCCATTTACGTTAACTTTACTATCATCCCACTTGAGCTCTTTAGCAACTCCCAGTGCTTGTGCAGCAAAAGCCTCGTTTGCTTCAATCAAATCTAAGTCATCAATTGTCCAACCAGCCTTCTCAAGACACTTTTGTGTAGATGGAACTGGACCAGTTCCCATGATTGCTGGGTCAACCCCTGCGCTCGCATAAGCTTTTACAGTTGCTAGGGGAGTTTGTCCAAGTTCCTTAGCTTTGCTAGCTGACATTACGACTACTGCGGCTGCACCATCATTAATTCCCGAAGCATTAGCAGCCGTAACTGAACCATCCTTTTTAAAAGCTGGTCGAACTTTTTGGATGCCTTCAATGGTAGCTCCCTTACGAATGAATTCGTCGTCCTGGAAAACAATCGGGTCTCCTTTCCGCTGAGGAATTTTCACAGGAACAATCTCTTCTTGAAATCGACCAGTAGCTTGTGCTTCTTCAGCGAAATTTTGAGACCGCAATGCAAACGTATCCTGCTCACCTCTACTGATTCCATAATGATCTGCGACATTTTCTGCAGTTACTCCCATGTGGTAGTCGTTAAATGCGCACCAAAGTCCATCTTTAATCATTGTATCTGTCATTTGCCAATCACCCATCCGCTGACCATTTCTTGAGTTATGTAGAGCGTGTGGGGCTTGGCTCATATTTTCTTGACCCCCAGCAATGATAACATTAGCATCTCCACACTTGATTGCTTGTGCAGCCAAGTGGACTGCTTTCAAGCCGCTCCCACAAACTTTGTTAATTGTCAAAGCAGGTGTTGTCTGTGGTAATCCAGCTTTGATCACAGTTTGTCGAGCTGGATTTTGGCCCGTACCTGCCGTTAGTACTTGACCAAGAATGACTTCATCAATGGCTTCTGGAGCAAGGTTTGTCTTTTTCAAGAGATCACGAATCACAATCGCACCCAAGTCGGTAGCACTGATTCCAGCAAGGCTACCATTGAAACTACCAATTGCCGTTCTTGCGGCAGCAACAATAACTACACTCTCCCCCATGTAATTCTCCTGGACTTGAATTCAGGCTGGATCAGGATACGTCTCCCTGAGGGAGACGTAGAAAGGAAGGAAAATAACAATACTAATAATAGAAAGCAACTAAAGTTACAATTCTATTATTTTTCTGTAGAAACTCGATTCTCAATCAAGTTTTCTACAACTGAGGGATCTGCAAGAGTGGAGGTGTCACCAATACTGGAGACTTGATTTTCAGCAATTTTACGTAGGATTCTCCTCATAATTTTTCCACTTCTGGTCTTGGGAAGACCTGGAGCCCACTGGATCACATCAATCGTTGCAATTGGGCCAATTTCCTTGCGGACCAGCTTGACCAAATCAGTCCGCAGAGTATCAGTCGTCTCAACTCCACTGTTGAGAGTAACGTAGGCATAGATACCCTGCCCTTTGATTTCATGTGGAAAGCCCACAACAGCTGCTTCTGCTACATCATGATGTAGTACAAGAGCGGATTCTACTTCCGCTGTCCCCATTCTGTGACCAGAAACATTGATCACGTCATCAATTCGACCAGTAATCCAATAGTAGCCGTCTTCGTCACGCCTTACTCCATCACCTGTGAAGTACATCCCAGTATATTGAACAAAGTAGGTATTGAAGAAGCGCTCAGGATCTCCATAAACACCGCGCATTTGCCCAGGCCATGAATCCTTGATACAGAGAGCTCCTTCGGCTGCATCCTCCAGCTCAGTTCCTGTTTGAGGATCAACAATCACAGGCTGGATCCCGAAGAAAGGCTTCGTCGCGGAACCAGGTTTTAGCTTCGTAGCACCTGGCAATGGGGTAATTAAGATCCCACCTGTTTCTGTCTGCCACCAGGTATCCACAATTGGACAGCGCTCTTTTCCTACGACACGATGATACCATTGCCATGCTTCTGGGTTAATAGGCTCTCCTACAGTACCAAGCAAGCGCAATGAACGGAGGTCACGTTTATTGACAAAATCATCACCTTCCTTCGCTATGGCCCGAATCGCTGTTGGAGCAGTGTAGAAGATGTTTACTTGGTGTTTTTCGACAACATCCCAAAAACGGCCCCAGTCCGGATAGTTCGGCACACCTTCATACATCACTGAACTGGCACCATTGGCAAGAGGACCATAGACGATGTATGAGTGGCCAGTTACCCAGCCAATATCTGCTGTACACCAGTAGGTCTCTCCATCACGGTAGTCAAAAACATATTTGTGAGTCATGGAAGCGTAGGTAATGTAACCACCAGTGGTGTGCATCACTCCCTTTGGTTTCCCCGTAGACCCAGATGTATAAAGAATGAAGAGAGGATCTTCGGAATCCATTTCTGCAGCAGAGCAGACACTAGAAATATCTGTTCCATTGATCTCGGTATGCCACCAGTGGTCACGATTGGAATTCATCTCTACAGTAGTGCCTGAGTGATTAACAACGATGCAACTCTTAATGTAGTTAAATCCCTCCATTGCCTGATCACAGTTTCTCTTCAGGGGGACAGGTTTATTTCCTCGGAAACCTCCATCTGCTGTCACCACAGCCGTAGGTGCACAATCGTCAATTCGGTTTCTTAAGGCATCAGCACTAAATCCTCCAAAAACAATCGAATGGACGGCACCGATTCTCGTGCAAGCAAGCATTGCGATTGGGAGTTCTGGAATCATGGGCATATATAAGACAACCCGATCACCTTTTTGAACCCCATGTTTTTTCAATACATTGGCAAAACGGCAGACTTCTCTATAAAGTTGCTGGTAGGTATATGTACGACATTTTGTAGGATCATCAGATTCCCAGATGAGAGCAGCCTGATTCTTTCTTGGACTTTCAAGATGCCTATCAAGACAGTTGTAGGAAACATTGATTTTCCCACCTAAATACCACTTGATACTCGCTGTGTTGAAATCAACTTCTTTTACCTTGTCCCACCTTTTGAACCAATGCATTCGTTCTGCTTGCTTGGCCCAAAAGCTCTCAGAATTCTCAACAGATTCCTGATACATTTGTTGGTATTGTTCCTCATTTATCAGGGCATCCCTAAAGTTGGGAGGAACATCGTATATTTCTGTTGCGCTCGTCTCTGCCATAACAAGCCTCCACTCTACAAAATTCGATTTCTAAAAACTGTACCACAAAGTTGCCCAAGAGCCTTCCCAAGAACAATTAACGGACAAAAAACACTTAAAGCTAGCAAGGTTAACGATGAAAGTCCTGCTGAAAAGTGCAGAAAATGAAGTTTCTAGGAGAGCTAAGAGTTAACGTACAAACCAGGTAAGCCAAGCTGTGTCAGCAATTGTTCCTCCAAGGCTAGCATTTCTAGCTCTTCATCTTTGGACTTTTCATGGTCTAACCCGGAAAGATGGCAACAGCCATGAACCAATATTCTGATCATCTCAGTCTTTGAATCCCATCCATTAGTATCTGCTTGCTGGCAAACATCATCCCAACTGACAGCAAGATCTCCAACATACACTGATGAATGGTCTTGTTCATAATATGACCAGGAGAGTACATCAGTACTGCTGTTCTTTCCTCGATATTTAGCATTAATCTTTTGCATCTCAACTGCGTTAGTGATGTAGACGGAAACAGTGCGTTCTTTTTCGAACAATTTGAAAAGAAGAAACTCCATGACCGTTATCAATTCAGTTGCCCAATCTGGTGTTTCAATATCATTTTCCCATTGGATTTCGACAGTCACAGCAATTTCCTCTTTTTTCAGCCAGTCACTAGGCACTAAGGCGTTCTGCTTCTTTGAACTGGACAGATACTGTCTTGGAAACCCCGGGTTCAGCCATCGTAACTCCATAGAGTGCATCGCCGATTTCCATCGTTTTTTTATTGTGTGTGATGATAACAAATTGAGAATTAGTCGTAAGACGTCGGATGAGTTGGTTGAACCTAATAACATTAGCATCATCAAGGGGGGCATCAACCTCGTCTAAAACACAGAACGGGCTGGGTTTGATCAGGAAGATTGCGAAGACAAGTGAGATGGCAGTCAGCGCTTTTTCCCCACCGGAGAGCAAATTAAGATTCTGTAATTTCTTACCAGGAGGTTGAGCGAAAATTTCAATTCCACTTTCAAGGACGTCTTCACTTTCGGTAAGTACCATTCTTGCTTCGCCACCCCCAAAAAGCTGAGAAAACAAAGTACTAAACTGGGTATTCACTTTCTCAAACATTTCCCTGAATCTTCTTCGAGACTCAATATTTATTTCCCGGATTGTTCTCTCCAGGTCTGAAGCGGCTTGAGTCAGGTCAGACGATTGGTTCTGCAAAAATTCTAGTCGTTCCATAAGTAAGTCATACTCTGCTGGGGCTGCCAGATTTACATTGCCAATGGATTCCATTTGGTTGCGTTGCTTACTGAGACCATTTACCAAGGAATTTTCATTGATCTCTGTCAAAGTCTCATATGAGTTATTTGCAGGGTCAAAATCCCACTGCTCAGAAAGCTGATCTTCTAATTGTTCTCTTTGTAACCGATGCTCAGTTTGTTCAATCTTTTGCTGATGAATCTGTTGAAGCAAGTTTTCAAGAACTTTTTGAACTTCTTGAAGTCTTTTGGTCAAATCGCTATGTAGCTGGCGCTGCTGATCGTATTTTTTCGTATCCATTTTAATTTTTTCATCCAAACCAACCTTTTTTTTCAGTAGTGCTGGCATCAAAGTGTCTAACTCCTTGATGCGAAGCTGCCCATCTTGGCTTTTTGACTTTGCCAAATCCAGTGCCTCCAAAATTCGTTGGTGTCTACTGCTAATTTCTAATTGGTTTCGCTGATTACGATCTAAATTTCCTCGGATGTTTCTTAGTTGCTCGGTAGATTCAGTGATTTGCAGACGTAATCGAGTATGTTCTTCACTGACTTCTTGAAGGCTTTGTTGTTGTATTTGGATCTGTTCCAGTTGTGCTGCTACTTCATGTTCAAAACGCTGTCGACATTCTTCCTGATATGTGAATTCAACTTGAATTTCGTTTTTTTGATTTTCAAGACGTTCTTGCTCAGTCTTTAAGCGGATACCGTCTTGTTCAATCATCTTTAAACTCTCCTCGGTTCGATATACATCTCTTCGATTGTGTTCTTGTTCTTGTTGCAGGCGGGTAAGGTCCAGTTGAATTTCGAGAAGTCGGTCTCTCAAATCTTGAATTTCCAGTTCTCGTTCTTGACTTTCTTCCTCAAAGCTTTCCAGACTCTCTTCGAGGACTTGAATTCTGTCTTCTTCGCCTTGTATTTGATATTGAAGCAACTCAATCTCTTGCTGTCTTTGGAGGAAACCAAAAGATGCTTTTGCAGGTCGTCCACATCGAATTCCCCCAAAAGCAGGAAGATATGTTCCTAACTTAGAAACCCACGCTTTAGATCCGGAGTTGCTCTGCCATATATTTAAAGCTTTCTCAAAAGTAGATGCATTTTCTTCTACAAAGGTTATTTGCTGAAACCAGCGGTTTCCCCACTCTGCAAGAGGCGGTTTACATTTGATCAGATTATCGACAATTGATCTTGAGGGTACGATTTCACTAAGGGGCGGTAAGCGGTCTAGTGTCAAAACCTCTAACCGACTGAAATTCTGTTCTTGGCAAAGTTTTTCCAGTTTGGGTATGTCCTGAATGGCCTCTAGGATGACCCAATCGAGCATATTCTCAAGAATTGGGACTAGGATTTTAGGATTGTCTGTATTCAAGATGGTGAAGTCTGCAAAGACACCCAGAAAGCCAATCTTTTCTTTCTCTGCTGGATGCTGATGAAAATATCTTAGTAGTTGCTGAACGCTGTCACTGAAGTCTTCATAGCGCTCCTGAATTTCCTGAAGTGAATCGAGACGAGATTGGAGCTTCTGAAACTCACTGAGCAAAAATTTTAGTTGATTGCGTCGTTCCTGAAGCACTTCTTGTTGTTCATCGTGCTCGAGCCGAAGATCTTGAAGCTCATCATGTAATTGCTCTTGTTCTTCTTCAAGAACACTGGTTCTCCCACTGGATTTGCTCAATTTTTGTTTAGCCTCTTGTACATGATACTGAGCCCGAACGCTTTGTTCTCCTAGCTCTACCAAACGAGTCTTCTGTTGCTCAAGTCGCTCGGTCACGAAATTGCGCTGGTTGGTCGCATTCGTCAATTTAGTATGAGTTTGCAGTAAATTCTGCTGTAAGTTTTGAAGCAGATTGTTCTGTGATGCCAAAGTTTCATTTTCCTGAATGCGATCACTTTCCAACCTTTGGAGCGCATCTTCAAATAGCTGATAATTTTTTTGGAGGATCTCGATCTCGAGTTGATCATCTTGCGCTTCCAGTATTAACTCATTTTGGGCTTCTTCCAGTTGTTGATTGTCATCAATGAGTTGCTGAATTCTCTCCTCCGAATTTTGTATATCTTGAGAGATCAACTGTCTTTGGCTCTCAGTATCATGAAGCTCCTTATCAATCAGCAACATTTCATTACGAGTTGTGGCTAGCTTTTCACCTGATACAGTGATTTCAAGGCCTAGTGTCTCTAATTCGGTAACTTTTGTTTGCTTGGTAAATTGCTCTGCAGTTTGTGTAGCCTCAGTTTTTTCTATTCTTGATTTGGCTCCTTCTTCACGTCGTTTTGCTTGATGCCATCGATAAAGGATTAACTGATACTCTGCTTCCCTGATTTCTTCCCTAAGTTTGAGATAGAGCCTGGCTTGTTCCACTTGGTCTTTCAGACCTTCCTCCTGCCGTTCCAACTCTTGAAGAACATCATCGACCCGAAGCAAATTTTGGCGAGTTTCATCCAGATGTTTCTCAGCAGATTGTCGCTTAAGTCGAAACTTTACGATTCCAGCAGCATCGTCAATAAAATTTCTTCTTTCTTCAGGTCTTGCATTGATCATCTCCTCAATTTTTCCTTGTTGGATAATGGAATAACCTGTTCCTCCTCCGACTCCGGTGTCCATGAAAAGTTCGCGAATATCAAGCAATCGAACTGGAGTTTTATTGATCAAGTATTGGCTCTCACCTGAGCGATAGAGGCGCCGAGTTATTTCAATTTCACTGAATTCTCGGTACTTGGGGAGTGTGTCGCGAGCTGGATTTGTAAAGGTAAGTGTAACTTCGGCCATACCCAATGGTTTTTGGTAGGCGCTTCCGGCAAAGATGACATCTTCCATGGAACCTCCACGCAGTTGCTTAACTCTTTGTTCACCAAGTACCCAGCGGATGGAGTCAACTACGTTGGATTTTCCACAGCCATTGGGCCCCACGACAATGGTGACCCCATTATGTTGGAAAGTGAAGGAGGTGGGATGGCAAAATGATTTGAATCCGGCGATGCGCAGCCCTTGTATGCGCATTGAAAATCAAATGCTTGAAGGTGGGTCTACAGGCTTTTCCTCAACATCCGAATCTTCTGGTGCAACTGCTGCAAGATTTTGCTGTCTCATGCCCTCGAGCGATTCTTTTCTTTTGTTGAAAAATTGCCGGTACTCAAAGTCTTTCTCTTCCATGACTTCATCAAAGAAGCTTTTCCAGAGGCCTTTTGCAGGAAAACTCATTTCATCAAAACATCTAACGAAAAGCATGAGCCACTGGCGTTCTTCTTCGAGCAACAGCATGTAGTCGTAAGTCAAGCCCTCAAGATTAAGTTGTTCCTGCGCCAAAAGCTCCCTGACCTCATCCACGAGTTCACCTTCAACACTTCTTGCAATTGTGTTTTGCAGCATCTGACATTGTAGTCGGGCAAGCTCGAGTTGTTTTCTGCACTCTACCAGTTGGGATATGTTTGAGACGGAGGCCTGTTCCTGCAACCGAAGAGTCTGAACCAATAGTTCTCGTTCTGTAACCTCAACTGTTGATTCAATGGGTTGATCGGTCATTTGGCTTTAGCTTATTGGTTTAGCTGAGGACACTCTGAAGAACTCAGGAAAATTGACGGTAGGAGATTATTCTGAGTTTGGAAGAGTAATTTTTAGAACAATCAGATGAGGTCAAACATAATACAATACGTTTTAAAATCATCAAGGCACAGTAGAATCAAGCACAACTTATTTTAACTGTTCAGCATGGATTAGGCAGTCTGACGTAGCTTTTCTAATTCGAGACTAGTTGCTTCCCAATTTTGTAAATGTTGAGCAAGCATCTTTTGCACACTTTCCTGCTCTACCTGAAGTTTCTTAATTTCCATGGGATCGGCGGATTGAAAGTATCCCTTCTTACCAAAATTCTTTTCAATATTCTGAAGTTGGTCTTCGTTTTTGGAGATTTCTCGCTCAAGTTGTTCTACTGTCCGTTGGAGTTGATTAATGCGCTGCTTTTGTAATTTACGTTCTTCATGACTTATTAAAGTTTTTGTTTTTTGAGTACTTTCTCTTTGAGTTTGGCTTGGTTTTTGGTGATGCAATGAAGCTGAATCACGATTCAAATAGTCATCGCCAAATCTTTCCAAATATTCTTGGTATGGACCTGAATAGTCTCTAGCCCCAGTTGGAGTCAGTTCTAGAATGTGTGTGGCCACTTTACTGACGAAGTGTCGATCATGACTGACGACAATTACAGTCCCCTCAAATTTCTGCAGCGCATCTGCAAGAGCTTCTACTCCCTCAAGATCCATGTGATTTGTGGGCTCATCAAGTACAAGTACATTCCCCTTTTCGAGCATCATCCTCGCAAACAATAGTCTTGCTGATTCTCCTCCACTTAAAGCATTGACACTTTTTTTAACGTCATCTCCGGTAAACAACACTTGGCCAAGAAGGCCTCTTATGGTCCCCACAGTTTCATGGGGCGCCTGAGCAAATAGCCAGTCGTATACACTAGTCCTTTCTTTGAGCAAATCATGGTGATCTTGGGCGAAGTAGGATACTTGGGCTTCATAACCCCAGGCACTTTCTCCATTATCTGGAACCATTTGCCCTAAAGCGATTTTGAGTAGCGTAGATTTACCAATACCATTGGGACCAATTAAGGCAACCTTTTCGCCTCGCTCAATCGTCGTATAAATGCCATTAAGAATTTTCAAAGCCCCAAAAGCTTTTTGAATATTTTTTAGTGTTAGTACGACTTTCCCAGAAGATCGTTTTTGCTGGAACTGCAGTTTAGGCAACACCCTTGAAGAAAGTTTTGCTTCCGGAACTTCAAGTCGCTCAATCATTTTTGCGCGTGATTGAGCTTGGCGAGCCTTTGTTGCCTTGGCTTTGAATCTGTCTACAAATGCCTGCATCTCAGCAGCTTTACGTTCAACGCTCTGAATTTCCTTTTGACGTTGGAAACTTTCCAATTCCTTTGCAGCGAGAAAGCGCTCATAGTTGCCTGTGTATGGAATTACCTCCTCATAATCGATGTCCACAACGTGAGTAGCGGTAGCATTGAGAAAATCACGATCGTGTGATATGTAAATCAGAGTTCCTTGAAACTGGTCTTTAAGAAATTCTTCAAGCCAGTGAATCGAGATGATATCAAGATGGTTGGTTGGTTCGTCAAGGAGCAATAAGTCAGGATCACTGAAAAGGACTTGTGCTAACAGTACACGTAGTTTGAAACCACCAGAGAGAGCCTTCATTTTTTCATGGTGATAATTAACACTGATTCCCAGTCCTGCTAGTAACTCTGCGGCAAAGGCCTCCGCAGTGTACCCATCCTCTTCAGCAATAATAATTTCTAGTTCTGCAAGCTGATGACCGGTCTTTTCATCCATCTCCTCCTTCATTAGGAGCTCTTCTTTCATTTCCATTGCTTGCCAAAGACGTTTCCGTCCTTGCATCACAACATGGATAACAACGTGATCCTCATAACTAAAATGATCCTGACGTAGAAATCCGATTTTCAGTTCTTTAGGGACAGATATCTTCCCTTCTGTGGGATTTTCATCACTGGTCAAAATTCGTAAAAGAGTTGACTTGCCGGCTCCATTGGCTCCGACTAGGCCGTAGCGTTTACCTGGATCAAAGTTGATGTTGGCATTTCTGAAAAGCACCTTGGCGCCATATTGCATGCCAAGGTTGGTTACGCAGATCATGTTTTACAAGGCAATGGTTAGGCGGAGTTGTTGAACTAATTCTTCAAAAGCTTGTTGCACAGCTGGAGCATTGGCTGGATATCGAAGGCGTAGAGTTACTCTGCGAGGAGCTTCCTGAAGACTGTGCGCATAAATTCCCAAACGTACATTTGGCCATTGCTTACTGAAATTTTCCACAGCTTCGGCAACATCACCTTCTGGGAGGTTCAAGATGATTTCTTGAATTTTCCATTCAGATGAACTTCTTTTCCATATTGGCAGGGTGACAGGTAACATTGCCTTCAACATGCTTGGAAAACCTGGAAACGCAAAAATTCCCTGAACATGAAAACCTGGTGCCCCTTCAAGATTTTCGATTAATCCACATCCTTCAGGCAGATCCGCCATTCGGGCACGTGCCTCGTTTAATCGATCCTGATATCTTTCTATCAAAATTTCATAGCATTCATGATGGCGGATAATTGGAATACCTAATGATTGCGCAATTGCTTGTCGGGTACAGTCATCATGAGTTCCACCAATCCCACCTGAAACGATCAAAGGGTAAAATTCCTTGTACAAATTTCTCAGCCATTTAGCTATTGTGTCTTGATGATCTGGTAAAGTCATCGCTATTCCTGCTGGCTGATCCTGTTCCTTTAGCCACTGCAGCATCCATTGCTGATTTGCATTTGCCAATTCTCCCCAGACAAGTTCTTCTCCAACAGTAATTACAGCTGGGCTAAGTTTTGATCCAGTCATTGATTCCCATTGTTTGGAAGAGCCTGGCGACGCCAGTAATAGCAGAGCAGGCCAAATGATATGGCTACATTCCCAAACATCATTGGATAATGACTTTCTAACTTCA
>JACLAC010015387.1_pt1 | contig 121172 bp, 126 predicted proteins | sample 8027881 | NCBI WGS metagenome assembly JACLAC01 (sample SAMN15725517, study PRJNA655200) | protist metagenome | isolation source: fluorescence activated cell sorting (FACS) single amplified genomes of... | place: Spain: Blaines Bay Microbial Observatory, Mediterranean Sea | collected 2016-01-19
AAATTCATGAAATTTTGAAGCTCTCAGACAAATTTCTATATGAATTACTTTTTGCGACCCAAGATCGCTTCTTCAAACCTGAGGGTCAACCGCCGATTCCTTTCAACGGAGTCATTATTGGGCATACCAATTTCCATGAGTTCAATATGTTCATGGAGAATGCTTCCTTCGAAGCATTAAGATCCAGGACAACCTTCATTGAAATGCCACTTTCGGTTGACTTCAAGCAAGAGCAGATGATTTATGAGTTCACCTACTCGAATAGTCATAGAAACTGGAAGAAAGAAAAGCAGCATCTCGCCCATGTGGCACCTCATAGCCTGACCTTGTTGAGTCTGATGGCTGCCATGTCCCGACTCTATGAGTCAAAGCAGAACCCAAATATGACCCTTCTGCAGAAAGCTTTGATCTATGCAGGTAGAGCTGACAGCGGTGTGGATAACAACATGGCCCGAATGATTTTGGACGAGTTTGCTTTCATCAAGCCGTCAGAGGGCACCTTTGGACTTGACCCACGATTTATTCAAAATGTTTTTGAAAATACAGAACATTTTCAAATCAATGAATTTGCCGCAAACCTTCAGCGCCTGATGCAGGAGAGTGGTGATCATGCAATGTTGACTTCCATTGCCCTGGAAAATCCTTGCGTAAGCCCACTGGATTTGTATGTTCGGACAGAGCATGCAATCAAGGAATCCTATGCCCAGCAAAAGACAAAATTGAACCACTACGTGGAGAAGATTTTACCTCAGGCCAAAAACTGGATTATGGGACAAATCGCCAGTGACGTATATAGCGCAATCTTGAGGGATGACTCAGTTTTGGAGACAACATGGAAGAAATATACGGATCACGTTCGCGCCTACGCACTGAATACCAAAGTGAAGCATGAAGTCACACAGACTGATGTTCAGCCCGACGAAAAGTTTATGCAGACTATTGAGCAATATCTTGGAGTGCCTGATAAAGACGTATTCCGTAAAGAACTCAGCGATGCGATTGCAAGTGTCAATCACCGAGTGATTCTCTCTGATGAACCCTCCTATCAAAACGCAATCAAGAAATATGTGTTCGAGAACGAGTTCAAATCTGGCGAAAATATGAAGCTTTTGGGTTGGATCAAGAGTGGAACCAGCACTGCCGTTGTGAATGATAAAGAACAAGCCCGCCTGAATGAGACCATTCGCTACCTAGTCGAAGTCAAGGGATACTGTGGAAAATGTGCTTTCCAAGCCCTTACCATCACTGCCAACGCCTCCAGTATTGTTCTCTGATGCCCTTTCGGCCGATTTAGCATGGGCCAAATCCCCATCTTATTTCATCTGATTCAGACAAAATTATGTCATCAAAATACAAAGTTCTCATCACTGGAGCTTTGCATCCTTTAGCACTTGAACTTCTTGAAGCTGAACAAGACATTCTGATCGATTACTCCCCTGATTTACCAAGGTCCCAGATTCTTGAAAAAATCCCCGATTACGACGGGATTATAACCCGATCTGAAACCCCTGTAGATCATGAACTAATTGATCGGGCAACACGTCTAAGGGTCATTGCAAGAGCTGCGGTGGGTATCGCAAATATCGATGTGGACTATGCAACTCAAAAAGGCATACTTGTTTTGCACAGTCCAGGGAAAAATACTAACTCTGCTGCTGAATTGACACTAGCACTCCTTCTGGCAACCTTCAGAAACCTGGTTCCAGCTCATCAAAGAATGAAAGAAGGAGGTTGGGATCGGCATCAGTTTAGTGGAACTGAGTTGATGAATAAGACGATTGGCTTGATTGGGCTTGGAAACGTTGGGCATCGGGTGGCTAGATTTTGTAGAGCCTTCGATATGCGTGTGTTGGCTTACGATCCCTACATTGCGGATGAGGTTTTTGAACGGCACGGGGTTCTAAAGAGTTCACTGAAAGAAATTCTTGAGGAGGTAGATATCCTGAGTGTCCACACCCCGAAGAATAAGGAAACCATCGGGATGATCGGGGCTAGTGAACTCAAATCGATGAAGGATGGTGTCGTAATCATCAATGCGGCGCGGGGAGGGATCGTCAACGAAAATGACCTCTTGTCGGCTTTGAAAGCAGGGAAAGTTGGGGGAGTTGGAATAGACACTTGGGAGAAAGAACCTCCAGTCAACAACCCCTTTGCAGAATTACCTAATGTTGTGATGACTCCGCATATTGGTGCATCCACCACAGAAGCTCAGTTGAGAATCGCAGAATCAGTGGCTAGCCAGGTGCCAAAAGCCCTAAGAGGAGGAGTTGTTGACTTTCCGGTGAACATGCCAAGAGTGCAGATATTGGAGGGCGACCTTGTCTCAAGTTACACATCCCTTGCTGAGAAAATGGGGTCATTTGCTTCGCAATTTATGCGTTTTTCACCATCACTATTAACTCTGAAGTATCGAGGCACACTTGCCAAACAAAACGTTGCGCTACTACGTCTTTGTTTTTTAAAAGGATTTCTCAGCCAACATCACGAAACGGTGAGCTTTGTAAATGCTGAGCAACTAGCTCACAGAATCGGACTGAGGATAGAAGAAGAGAAAGACCATCATTTCAGTGACTACGAGAACGCGCTCAAGTGTACTCTGAGTAAGCGCGAAGAGGAGTTTACGATTGGTGGGGTTGTTTTCAGTGGCCCCCACCCCAGGCTAACCCTGATCAACGGGTTTGTTCTTGAAATGGCTCCGACTGGAACGATCTTGACCATCAAAAATAATGACAGGCCAGGAATTATCGGTGCCATTGGCGCGTGTTTGGGAAAACACAATGTTAATATTGATCAATTTAATTTAGGAAGAGACCAAAAGGGTGGGGAAGCAATGGCGCTACTGAGAGTCGATGAAGATATCGAAGAGGATGTGCTCAAAGAATTGGAGAACCTACCAAATATAAATTTTGTTTGTAAAATAAGACTATAATTTTTTAAGAGTGAATAAATTAAAAAAAAAATATTATTTCGAAAAAAGTGTTTTATCGTCCAAATTTTTAAGAAGTAAAAATTGTAAAATCTTTAAGATCCCTCGATTTCTGGCTCCCAAGCAAATATGTTTTTGAAGCGAAGAAGAGGAAGAGTTCATGCAGTTAAAGAGCTTTCTACGATGAATCATTCAACTAACTAATGAGCTTCAATGGAAATGTTTTTAGGTATTTTACTGATGTTAAGTGCGCTAACGGGTGCGAGTTTAATCGCTATCTTTTTCTTCCGCAAAATGTTTCAATCCAATCATCACGGACCTGTATATTCATCTTCAACAAACCGAATCTCACCTGAGCATAGTCATGGAAACTCTGAACCCATTCCTAATTAAAAGGGTTCAAACCATCCATGAAATCAGGCCTCGGCTTGCTTCTCCAATCCAACGAAATGGGCTGAAGCCCGGGAGGGCAAGGCTCACCATGACCAGTCCCATAAGTACTTGGGTCCCATATCTGTCATTGAATTCCATGAACTTTCTGCGAGGAGCATCGGGTAGAAAATAGGGCCATACTGAACTTCCATCAAGCGGTCCGATGGGGAGTAGATTGAAGAGGCACAAATTCATGTTGATTAAAGAAAACCAGACAAGCAACTCGCCCAGAGGAAAATCCCAGACCGTTTGCCATCCCCCCTGAAAGCTCATTCCCAACAGCCACGCTCCAATTCCAGCAAGGATTAAATTGCTTAACGGGCCTGCTGCAGAGACATATAGGTCTGCATTTCTGATCCTGAAATTTCTTGGATTGACAGGAACTGGCTTAGCGTAACCAAAGCCAGCAAACAGGAGCATCAAGCTTCCGAACAGATCCAGATGAGCGAGCGGGTTCAACGTAAGTCTTCCCAGATACTTTGCCGTACCATCCCCACATAAATAGGCAATCGCAGCGTGTGCGAATTCATGAAAAGTCAACGCAAAGAGTAGAGAGAAAATTAGTAAAAGCATCAATTGTGGTTCGAGTTGAAAAATCATTTCTTCTTATTTTCTCCTTAGCAAAATCGTTGGCAGGTGCAATTGATCTGTTTTGTAATCTCCAGTAAGCAGATACATTGCTAGATTCACATAAAACCTCAGCCCTGTTTCTATCTCAGTTGGGTTGGGATTTATTCTGACTTGATTACGCATCATGGTTTCCCAACTAAATCGCTTGGAGCGATTCCAAATCAGGATAAATCTTCCATCATGATCCAAAAGCCGGATTGGCACTCCTTCATTTCCCAGAAGCATTTTCTTCTCAAGAAGATAAAAACTGTAGGAGAGAACGTGGCTACGACTCATTGTTTCCCAACTCGATTCCGGAAAAAGCAGCTTACTCCATAGTACCCATGCTTCTTCAATTGCGGCAGTCTGTGATGAACAGTGGTCTAGCATCAGAGTTCCACCTCCAGCGAAAAAATCTCGCCACCGCCATTTTTCTTCAATAGTTAGTTCAGGAGGTGAGAAACAGAGAGGAACGTGGAGAAAGGGCTTTTCCCAAAGTTGGAAAGTTAACCAGTCTGACCACTGCTGCTGAGGAGACATTCTGATGGTCGTTCTCCCCTCTATTGCTGTTCTGACAGATTTGATTGTTCTGCTGGCTCTCGGGTTACTATCCAGATAAAGAGAATGCCACTCCAATCGGTCTCCGGGCAGCCATCTCTGGGAATTCAGGTGATTTTCTGATGTGGCGAGAGTCGGACTGAGTAGAAACAGGAGAGTCCAAAAAACCAGATTTGATTTAAGCTTCTTAATGAAACCTATCTCCAAATCCAATCCATTTGTCTGATTTGGTAGGGCCAAGTTGACTCACAGATTCCTCTTTCTTACTTGGTCCTTGATCCAACAACCAATTTCGAAAGTCTTGCAAGTCAGTTGGACTTCTGAAGGTTTGGGTTGCTTCAACAATAGAATCGGCTATGTCTTCTTTGCAGTTAGGGCGCACCATGAAATTTTTCTTCAGTTTGTAGATTTCGATAATTGAAACCGTCGATGAATTTCATCTTTCAAGAAACGGTAGACAAAGAACAGTGTCAGGAATGCCAAACATGCTCCCCCAAAACCTGCTAAAAGACCACCTTGAAGCATGGTTGCAACCCCAAGCAGAAAAAACGGTGCAAGAGAGGCAACTAGAATGAATTCTATCATCTGATCAGGCGTTATCCATTCCAGACTTCTTTTCATACCAGTAGAGACCAACCCCTAGTGCCATTGGGAAGAAGAAGACAAAGAAGAAAATCAAGAAGACTAAGTAAGCTGAAGTAAAGGTCATTTAATTCCTTTCAGGAGTTTCAGGTTTAAAAAAGATGACACATAATGACAAAGTTCCTCCTCAGAAACTAGCAAAAAAAATCCCAAAGAGGCAATTTGAAAGATAATCAGGTTGACTGGTATGGATACGGTTGGGCTGCTTTTCGCTGTCCAACTTCAATTCCAACAGAATACTTACCACCTCTTGAGAATAAAGAACTCCAACTTCAATGGCTAAACGGATTTTTGGCCGCAAGGATTGATAATCCAGATACTCCGCATTGGAGCATTTCGCCACCCTCCTCAGTTTACAGTGAATTAAGATCCCGTTTTGAGAAGGAGCATCCTCATTATTGGGAAGTATTTCAATCGTTATTCCGAACAGAAAATTTTATTGGAAATCAAATTCAGTAAATTTGCATGTGAGAACCTTTGGACTTTGATTAACAGCATTATGGGTCAACAACGACTTCGGTGATCAAACAAGAATGGTTCACTCTTTAACGTAGAAAAGACTTTTTCAGAACCAGAATCAAAAATTTAAGGCTCAATCAGCTTAAGCTCAACTAATAATTTCAGTAAAATTTTAAGGTCTAAGATTCACATGATGAACTTTGGTTATTTCGGTCAGATAATCAAAAATCAATTGGTATCTTTTTATTCAACTCCCAAAAAATCTAGCTCAGTGAATCAGCAAGGATTTGGGGTCCGGCGGCCATTTCTTTCATTGTTCACAAAGCTATTTTTAGCCTTTGTATTTCATGCTGTCTTGTTGATGGGTCTGATGATGTTTGCTGTAAACCACCAAGTGCGTTCAGAATTTAGAGACTTTCTTCAACAGCAAGAATCTGGACGTCTTCGTTATGTTATTGGGGTGCTAGAACAACACTACGCTATCCAACGGAGTTGGAACCTTCTAGAGCATCAAAGAATCTATTGGTTCATTATACTCCAGGAATCTCTGCGACAGGCAGTTTTAGAGGGAGAAAATTTTCCCTCAAGCTTGCGGAACCCTAGAAAACTTGGTCCTAGAAATTTATTTGAAGACTTTGATGAACCCTTTGAACTGTTTGAATCAAGCCCTGATTTGGATGGACCACGGATTCGAAAACCACCTAAGGCCAGAGAATGGGGAAGAAACCTAACCCTTGTCGACACAAAAGGGCGCTTAATTGCCGGGCAGCCGTCAAATCAAAATGTGGTCTTGCGACTACCAATAAATTACAGGGATCGAAATGTAGCCTTTCTCCAATGGCATGGGAACGTTCCACAAAGCGGCCTGCGTTTTTTAGAGAGAAACCTTCAGTGGCTCTGGTTTTTTGGTGGCTCCTTAGTCCTGCTAGGTGCTTTGATCGCCTGGCTAGTTTCCAGACAGTTGCTGAAACCTGTGCATGAGTTGAAGAATGGAACAGAAAAACTAAGAGAGCACCAACTAGACACGCGTATTCCAGTGGCAACCTCTGATGAGTTAGGGCAATTGGCGCAAGCTTTTAATGAAATGGCCGCTGCTCTCCAAAATTATGAATACCAAAGGCAGCAATGGCTTGCAGATACTGCCCATGAGCTGAGGACTCCACTTTCTATTTTGAAAGGAGAAATTGAGGCGCTGGAAGATGGCGTCCGTTCCTTCGATCAAAATAGCCTAGCCTCATTGCATCAGGAGACAACTCGATTACAAAGAATCGTTGAAGACCTCCGCCTGATCAATCATCTTGAACTAGGCAAGCTTGAACTCTTCCTTAGGCCACTTGAACTCAATAAGCTAGTGACCGAGGCTTTGAAACAGGCTCAAACTCGTTTAGAGACAGCGAGAGTGAAAGTTAACTGGACACCAACACAAGCTGAACTTCTCATAAATGGAGATTACGACCGCATGCATCAAGTTCTCTTGAATTTAATGGAAAACACAGCCCGCCATGCTCCAGAGAGCAATCTGGAAGTTCGCAGTGGTTTAGACCAGAATGAAGCTGTTCTATTGCTAAGTGACAATGGACCCGGAGTTTCGGAGGCAGATCTTCCACGTTTATTCGACAGATTCTACAGAACTGAGCAGTCTAGGAATCGAGTAAGTGGTGGAAGTGGGCTAGGCTTGGCAATCTGCCAGGAACTGATGCAGGCACACCAGGGGAAGATAAGTGCTCGGAGGGGATCTTTCGGAGGCCTTGAGGTCGAATTACGTTTGCCCCTTCTTGAGGAGAATACAGAATGATAACAGGCCATGCTTTAATAAAAATAACACATAGCCTGCTTTTACAATGATGAATCAGCCAAACATGTCATAGGTGATACTATCGTACCAGCCTTGTGCATAAGTGGCTTCTGTCTTACGAACAATTGCACTGGCATCTTTGGGGCTCACCCCACCAGCGCCCTTTATACCAGCGATTGCACCATCTTGCAGATTGTAAACTGCGGCAACTGATATGCTGTAATCTGGTGTGACATAGCTATAGCATGTATTTGCGAAGGATGGAGAGACGGGTTCTCCCCCCCAAAACATTGAGACTACAGCCGCAGCAACTACTTTACCATGACTATTAGCAGAGAAACCAGACTTTGGCATCGCTCCGGCTTTACAAGCATCACCAATAACATGGACATTTGGAATCAGCGTGGATTCGAAGGTCATGTGGTCAACAGGACACCAACCACTTTCATCAGCCAAGCCTGACTTCCTCGCGACTGCACCCGCATACTGATCAGGTATGTAGTTGATTACATCCCCCTCTTCCCACCCAAACTCAGTATTGAGTCTAAGACCATCTGCGTCAATCTCAGTAACCATACCCCCAGCTGTTCCTGATCGCCACTCAATCATTTCTCCGTAATGCATGTCCCACCCGTCCGCAAAGAGGGACTGCTTGGAAAAATTTTCTTTTTGGTCAAGAATAATTATTTTTGAATTGGGCTTATTATTTTTTAGATAGTGGGCAATCATCGAAGCTCGCTCATACGGCCCTGGGGGACAACGATATGGGTTACTCGGTGCGCTGATAATAACTGTGCCTCCATTTGCCATAGCTTCTAACTGCCTTCTAAGATGCATTGTTTGGGGTCCAGCCTTCCAAGAATGAGGCATCTTTTTTTCGATACTTTGGCTATGACCGGGCATTTTGTCATAGCGAATATCTACCCCCGGAGAGACAATTGCTCGATCAAAAGGAATCCTGGAGCCGTCTTCCAGAATGACCGCATTACTTTTAACTTGATAAGCCTTTGCCCTGACAAAATTAACCCCATACTTGCTCTGCAAAGTTTTGTAGTCATGCGCAATTTCTGGCATACCCTTTACGCCACCAACGACCAAGTTACTGAAAGGGCAGGTATAATAGGTTGAATTTGGTTCAACCAGCGTGACCTCCATATCAGGGTCCATCATTCTCAAATATTTCGCAGCAGTAGCCCCACCAAAACCTCCTCCAACTACGGCTACTCTGGGTTTTTTTCGAAACAAATGTGAACCAGTTGTACATCCCGTCATCAGACCAATGCTTCCTAAACCAGCTAGTTTACCAAATTGTCTTCGAGTCAGCTTTGTCATGATTTTCTCCGATTATTTGCTTGGTGAGAATTTACCGAGGTAGGCAGATAATAATTTAATTTCTTCATCTGTATAGCCCTTAGCAATCCGATTCATCACCGTTGCGGGGCGCTCACCAGCCTTGAATTGAAGCATTGCTTTCTCGATGTAATCAGCTGTTCTGCCTTGAATTTTTGGAATTGAGCCGGGACTTGCGCCGTTAGTTCCATGGCAAGATGCACAGGAAAGAGCTAGTACCATTCCTTTATCTGCAGCAAATGCTGACACTGGAAGAAGTGCTGCCCCAACAAGACTGCTTCCAATTAATAATCCCAAAATCTTCTTCATGTGAAACTCCATTGAAGTGAGTTAATAATTTGATTATTTAGTTTCTTGACAGCTGGGGAATTGCAATAATTAGAAAAAATGTCAAGGAACCAAGTTTACATTTGTATCAAATCACAACCTTGGAAAGTCAACAAAATTGTGGGATTCTGAGACAAATTCTCACTAACCAACAATAAAATTGAATTATGAAAATCTCTTCTCTCACACTCACTCTGATGACTTGTTCGTTGTTGCTGAGTTGTAGCAATGCCAGCCAGGATTCAACTCTTGGCTCTGCCTTAAGTCCGAATAAAGTTCCCCAAGAGAGGACTTCGTTGCGTCAACTTGCTGATTGTGAAGACTATAGACACTCCTTCACAAAGTCCATCACGCGTCAACTACTCGATCAAGGACTACTGCGAGTGATGCCAATAATGATGGAGATGTCAGTGAGTTCTGATGTTGCAGTCAGCACAGATGTCAACTCTGTCCCCACAAGTATTACTGGCACCAACTTGCAGGAAACAACAGTGGATGAACCAGATCTAGTCAAAACAATGAACGATGGAACAATGCTGGTCCTGCAAGAAGAGAAACTTCACATTCTCCGTGCCTTTCCACCAACAGAAATGAGTCTTTTGGCCTCGTTATCTATTGATGTGCCGGCTGAAAAGATGTTTCTTGATGAGTCACTTCAAAAAGTAGTAATTCTGGCAACATCTTACGGGTATTCAGCAACAAGAAACCTGCCCACCCCTGATCAGAAACGAGCAACACTTTCTCTGCCGATCGGTGGTTCCGCCAACACTGAAGTGATTTTTGTAGATATATCTGACAGGACGAAACCTGAGATCATCAATCGTTGGCTCCTGCAAGGTTCTCTGCTCGATGGTAGACGACCACTTAATAATCGAATCCAGCTAGCGATTCAAGTACCTCTGCAGCTTCCAAATTCGATTCAAAACGCTCTTTTGTTGCAAAAGAAGCTCGGTGAATATTATGAAGCCAAGTTTGAGAACAATCCTGATCAAAATTTGTCTGAAATGGAAATAGAAATCGGAGCGTTGGTTGAGCAAGCAGTTAGCAAGCAAGATATGGCAGAAATTCTTCCAAAAGCTCTACAACTGTCAGACATTGCTTCCCAGGAAATACCTTGGTTAAGTTGTGATGAGATTTCTGAACCAGATATTACTCTGAATTCTCTGGGAATGACTCTTCTCGTTAGTTTTGAGAGTGACGGTTCAAATTATCAAACAAGTGCGGTCCTAAACAATGCCTGGCAACTCTACGGTAGTGCAAAACATCTTTATTTAATCCAAGGAAGTTCTGGGTGGTGGTGGAATGCAGAGCAATCCGACCAGACGGCAATCTGGCAATTGGACTGGCAATCTGGACATCCAATTTATGAAGGAAGCGGGTTGGTCGATGGACAAGTTCTGAACTCATTTAGCCTGAGTGAGTATGAAGGCTTTCTCCGAATTGCAACGACCGAACGGCCAAATTTCCCAATGGTTCCTGTTGATGATATCAGGCAGGTTATTGAACCTAGCCAATCGCTAAATCACCTCTTCATATTGAAACTTGCTGATACAGAAAACTCTGAACTTGAGCAAGTGGGCTCCATCCTCAATTTAGCTCCTGGAGAAAGAGTTCAAAGCGCTCGTTTCGTAGGAGATCGGGGTTATCTCGTCACTTTTAGGCAAGTGGATCCACTATTCGCTTTTGACCTCAGCACACCCAATGAACCCACTCTGGAAGGCGAACTAAAAATTCCTGGTTTCAGCAACTACATGCATCCACTTGGTGAAACCCACTTGCTGACTGTTGGGCCTGCTGGCGATGATGATGGTTTGAGTGGAGAGTGGCAGGCGCAGCTTTTCGATGTATCCAATCTCACGAATCCAGAACAGGTCGACACCCTGATTCCATCAAAGCTAAAAGGAGGACGGGCTTACAGTGAAGCAGGTTGGGACCACCATGCATTTACCTATGATCCAAGGAGCAGACTTTTAGTGACACCAATTCAGGGCTATGGAAAGAATTGGGAGTCACAATTCAGCGGTTTCAGCGTGATTGAAGTAGGACCTGAGCTAACTTCTTTGACCGAACGTGGTTGGATTGAACATGAAGGAAAATTAAGCTCAGATTGTGAACCAAGTCTGAGTGAGGAAAGTTCACCCTGCAAATTTTGGAATTTGAAAAGCCAACCAAGACGCAGCTTAATAATGTCAGACAACTTAATTGATTATTTATATACTATTTCAAAAATTGCTGTTCAAACCCATCAGGTAGATAATTTCACTAAGAAACTAGCAGAAGTGAATTATCCCTGAGCTAGCAACTCGGCAAGGCCATTTCCAGCACGAGTCATGATGCTGACGGGGTCACCCACCTTGATTTTGGATCCAGATTCCAAAATTATATTTTGACCAAACCAGATCACTTGTTTCCAAAGTCGATAAGTCTCCAGAGTATGCAGAGGTTCCGAGCCTTGTCGAACTCCAATGAAGGGATGAATTGTAGGGATCTGGCAACGCGAGCACCACTCCCTGCAACGAAACTCCGCATCACCAATTTTGATCAAATCCCACTGATCCTCATCGTATGGTGGAAAGTCGCCCTCAACGACAATGTTTGGCCTAAAACACAAGCTGAGCAGGTTCTCATTGAGAATTCGGTTGTTGAGATCGATCAGAGATGGCGATGTAATTAAATGAAATGGGTGGGTATCGGCAAAGGAAAGTCCTGAGTGTGAACCTTCGCGAACTTCCCTGTGACTTGATTCAGGCATGTAGACCAAGGTGACGGGTATCCGTAAAAGTTCTGAGATCCACTGATTAACTGCCGCATCCGCTGGAACAGCTTGACAGACGTCTTGCCAGATTTTCACAGCGATTCTTTCTTTTGAAGTCGGAACCTTCACTTTTATGCGGCGCATGGAGGGAGTGAAGAGTTGAAGACCCTCTTCATCAAACTCTACAAAAAGCTGGCTGAGTTGCGGAAATTTTCTTTGTGTGAGAAACTCATTTTTCTCACCGACGAGCATCCACCTTCTGTCGTAAGCCGGTCCGAGTTCTGTCAATTCCATTTCTTGAACTCGAATCCCCTGGGTCGACTTGATGGGATAAATGAACAACTCCTGAACCCTTATTGCCCCCATGCGTTATTTGCTCCCAAATAGATATTCATTTTTTGTACAGCTGACCATCATTCTCTTACTAAATATTTCTCTGGCCTGGGCAGCTCGAAGTCCCCTCTCTGAAGAGGTCCAAGCAATGCTTGAATCAGAGAGAATAGACGCCCCCAAAGTCGAATTGGCTGCTGCAGACTTTGAAGGAATTCTTTTAAATGGGCAGCCTTTTCGGTTGAGCGACCAAAAAGGTAAAGTGGTTTTTCTGAATTTCTGGGCTACTTGGTGTTCGCCCTGTCTTAAGGAAATGCCTGACATGCAAGAACTCCAAAAGGAACTGGGCTCAAAGATTCTAGTACTTGCAGTTGGAATGGGTGAAGAAGCCGAACGGATCGAAAAGTTTCAAAAAAAACATCAGTTTGAATTCCAGATTCTTCCAGATCCTGAAATGACAGTTACCCAACTCTATGGAGTTCGCAATATTCCTATTACTTACTTAGTCAACACTTCAGGAATTGTTGTTGGACGTGCACTTGGCCCTAGAGAATGGACAAGGCCAAAACTCCTAGAATTTTTTGAAAATCTCGCTTCCGAACAACCTAATCCATAGTTTTCCCCCATTAGGCTTAATATTTCAATGACTTTCGTCAAGCCCAATTGTTCATCAGTAGAAGCCACAGCCTTGATCATCTATCTTTTTAGCAGCACGGGAAAATAATCATATGAGTGATCTGAAACCGTTGCTTGATAAGAATTTCCTGGAGTACGCCTCCTATGTGATCAAGGAGCGAGCAATCCCTGATGTAGAAGATGGACTAAAGCCTGTTCAACGTCGTATTCTGCACACGATGTACCGGATGGACGATGGTAAATTCAACAAGGTTGCGAACGTTGTAGGTGAAACAATGAAGCTTCACCCTCATGGTGATGCCTCGATTGGTCAAGCCCTTGTCGTCCTGGCCAACAAGGAATATTTCATTGAGAAACAAGGAAACTTCGGAAATATCTTCACAGGCGACCCTCCTTCTGCTGCTCGCTACATCGAGGCAAGACTAACTCCCCTCGCCAAGGAAGTCCTCTTCAATCCAGATTTGACAGAAACTGAGGAAAGCTATGACGGTCGAAACAGAGAACCCTTGGCACTTCCATGTAAGATCCCAGCCACTCTTTTATTGGGTGCAGAAGGTATTGCTGTTGGCATGTCAACAAGGATACTGCCCCATAATTTTCATGAAGTTTTAGAAGCCCAGGTTGCTTTTTTGGAGAGCAGGCCTTTTGAGTTGTTTCCTGATTTCCTTACCGGCGGTCTGTTAGATATAAGTCAATATCGCGAGGGAAATGGGAAAGTACGCTCGAGGGCTCTCATTGAACAGGTTGATGAAAAGACATTAGTTATCAAGGAATTACCTTACGGGGTTACCACAGAATCTTTGATCCAGTCGGTTCAGGATGCGGTCAACAAAGGGCGTTTTAAATTGAGCAGCATCAACGACTACACCGCTGAGAATGTGGAGATTGAGCTCAAACTACCCAGAAACATTACCACTGGACAGATCCTCAAACCACTTTATGCCTACACACAGTGTGAGGTTTCTGTCTCCACAAATCTGCTTGTTATAAGAAATAATCAACCTACCCAGCTATCGGTTAATCAAGTCATCGAGCACAATAGTGAGCAACTAGTCGATTTACATGAACGTGAATTGAAGTTGGAGCTACACAAGCTCAATGAGCAATGGCATCACCGGAAACTCGAGCAATATTTCATCACCGAGCAACTGTATCGTAAGGTAGAGGAATGTGAGACTTGGCCTGAGGTCATGCACACGGTTGAAAAAGGGATGGAACCTTTGAAAAAAGATTTGAAAAGGGACATCACCTCTGAGGATCTGGAGAAGCTTCTGGGGCTACAAATCAAACGTATTTCGAGGTTTGACCGCCGCCAGGCAGAAAAAGAATTTAGAAGATTGGAGCGAGAAATTCGCCAAGTTGAAAGGCACCTTCGAGATGTGATCAACTACACCATCGTTTATATACGTAGCCTTCAGGAACGCTATTCTGCAGAATTTACTCGCAAAACGATCCTCCAGTCCTTTGATGAGATTCAGTTACGTGAGGTTGCTGAAAAGCAGCCCGTATTCTGGAATAAGCAGCAAGGTTATCTAGGAACAGATGTCGAAGGAAAAGAAATCGCTGTTTGCACACCCTATGATCGTCTGGTGATCTTTGGAGATAATCGTTGCTATCAGGTGAGCAGGGTTCCTGAAAAAACTTTTATTGGAAAGAAAGTTGTAGGCGTCTACCCAGAAAACCCAGAAACTGTCTACAACATTGTCTATCAACCGGAAGAGGATGGACTGGCTTATGTAAAGCGATTCAAAGTCCAAAAATTTATCTTGGACAAAGAGTACGAATTGTTTCCTGATCAAGCGGGAGCCAAGATTCTACATTTCAGTACTGGCAAAGGTATTTTTCTTGAGTTTCAGTTTGTTCCTTCAGAACGCATCCGCAAATCAAGGGATTTCTTGCTCCTCGATGAAGTTCTAGTGAAAAACCCTCAGGCACGTGGAGTCCGTCTTGCCAACAAGCCCATTTTACCGAAAAGTCTTCGACAGCTAGCCAAAGCCCCTGAAGATCCTCAGGCAACCTTGCTGCAAAACAGCAATTCTTGAGGGTTAACAAGATCAATTCGACTCGTTGAACTCAGTTCATTTCATCAATAACAAATGGGAGGTAACTTATGAATAGAATCGGCATTGATCTTGGCGGAACAAAGATCGAAGGCATTTTAACGACCGATGATCCGATGAATGTCCTTGTTCGAAAAAGAGTTTCTACTGAGCAAGAGAAAGGATATACACAGGTTCTAGGGAACATCGTCGGATTGATCGAGGAACTTCGAAATGCCAGCGAAGAACCAGTAAAATTGGGTATGGGTATCCCGGGAGTTGTCAACCAGTCAACGAAACGAGTCCAGCAAGCCAATGCTCAGTGTTTGATTGGCGAGGCGTTGGAGGAAGATTTGACAAATCGGCTTGGGCAAGGAATTAACATTGAGAATGATGCGAATTGTTTTGTTCTCAGCGAAGCCCTCCACGGTGCAGGAAAGGGTTATCAATGTGTAGCTGGCATCATCATGGGAACCGGCATGGGTGGTGGAATTGTGATCAACGGCCAGCCTTGGAAGGGAAGAACCGGCCTTGCAGGTGAATGGGGCCACGCATCGATTGAGGAGCCTGATGGTGTGCTATGCTGGTGTGGACGCAAAGGCTGTGCAGAAAATTATCTCTCAGGAACCGGAATTCAAAGGATCTATCGAGAAGTAACTGGTTTGGATCGTAGCGTTGCTTCCATCCATGAAGGCTTTCTAAATGGCGATAGTGCTTGTAAATTGGTTATGGATCAGGTCCTAAACTATTTTGCTCGATCTATGGCAAATATCATGGTCCATCTGGAACCAGATATCATTGTGATTGGTGGTGGAGTCTCAAACCTGCCGATCCTTTATTCCGAGGGCCTCAGAAGAACAAATGAAATTGTTTTTGGCACCCCACTAACAAAGATTGTAGAAAATCAACTCGGTGACTCTAGTGGGGTACATGGAGCAGCTGCACTCGCCGTGTAAACTTCAAAAAAGACTTGCTAGCGAAAGAGAAGTTGCATATTCAATTGGGTTTGCTGAAGTGGTGGAACTGGTAGACACGCTGTCTTGAGGGGGCAGTGGGCTTTCGCTCGTGGGGGTTCGAGTCCCCCCTTCAGCACCATTAAAATCAATTCTCTATTGACTTCAATAACTTAGCTGCCTGATCATCCACCAAATAGCCTCCGGTATAACGCTCCGTATAACAGATACTCCCTGTTTAAACGCAATTTAACTTCTCCACTCATTTGACTTATCTGTCAAGACTTTGGTTCTTTTTAGACCAATACAATCGATCGTCTACCTACAGTAAATAATTGGCTAGTATTAGAGATCCAATTTGAATATGTACTCCTCTTAGATATTCCAGGGCTGTCTTGTAAAATTAGGTGAAGATAGACCTGGATCAACAGTAACTGTTATATTTACTTAACATAATATTTGTTTTATAATTCACATCTAAATACTACATTAAAACTTAAAGTTTTAAGATAGCAGAGGAAATTCTGGGGATAAGCGTCATGCTAAAAGTCCTACTAGAATAGTACCAAATTAGCTTTGTAGAGCATGCTAGATACTAGTAAACTAGCACCAAGCTAGTTTTCAGTTTCTGTTGATCTACTAGTACTAGCACCATGCTAGTTTGTTAAAAATCATGACTAGTCATTACCTAAATATACTTTTTATAACAATAGGTTGCATGGTTAATACCCGACTAGTTTCAATGAATGCTAGCACCAAACTAGTAACAAAGCTGGAATAATCAGATTGATTTGTAGTGGAAACTAGCACTTGTCGTGCGATACTCAGGAAGCGCCGCTACAGATACAACTTAGTTGCAGGGTTGGAGGACAGGGAAGTAGGCTTTCTACAAAGTTTTCAAAAGACTTGTACTCTGGAAAATCAAAAGTGAGATCAACATCTTTTGCAAATGATTTGCTAGTCTATTTGTAGATTTCTTCTGCTTTTATCAGGATCTACGTTGCAGTCATTGCAGTGATCTTATCCCCCAAAATAAAGCGTGACGGAAAGCGTGACACTTCTGCTGAGCGTGACACATGACAGATATTTCCAGAAACTCTTCATGCAACTTGAAAGAATATATTCTGATTCAAGGGTTATATAGAAACCTTTCCCGCAGAAGTGTCATGCGTCACCGACCCTCTGAATTAGACCAAATTCTTCTTGTTTTCAATCATTGATCACTACGAATGCATACGGCCCCTCCAAAGAGATAGAAGCTTAGAACCTAGTAGCAAATGGAGGGATCCGTCTAGGAACTTAGACGAAGCTAGTTTAAAGATTGAAACCCAGCACTGCAGCTCAAGAGAATAGCGGCACAAGACAGGGGAGGGGGAGAGCAACTAGTACCCACACCTATTTTTCTTACCTCCCCTAATCGATTTTCACACGCAGTCGAATTTAGTTACCAGTAACCTAATAGCCTACTGGGATCAATAGGATCACCATGCATCAAGCTAGGAACCTGACATGGAAACAGGAGCGTTTTGTCTCATAGTATTTACTGAGTGGAAATGCCGCTGAAGCTGTGAGAAAGGCCGGCTATCAAACCCGCTATCCTTCAGAAGTCGGCTACGGTCTCAAAAGGCATCCGAAGGTTAGAACAGCTCTTGTGGAAGCTCAGGAGGCTCGAGGCAGACGTTTAGAGATCCAAGCCGATCTGGTTGCCAGTAAGTACATGCAGTTGATGGAAAGGGCACTGGAGGCAAAGGATTTTGAGACGGCTTTGAAGGCTTTAAACCAGCTGTGCAACAAGCTGAAAGTCTTTGAGCGGCATCAAGCCTTGCCTCTGCTAGAGATAATGGAGCAGGCTCCCAATGATTGGGAAGGCATGCTGAGAGCAACTATCGGAGTGCTAGCAATTGCAGGAAAGTACGATGAGTTGCTCAAGGCCTTGAAGCTCAAAGCTCAGCTTGAACAAGCTAACAATGCAGAAGGAATGTATGAGCAGGCCTTGCTTAGTCTAGAGGTCTGAAATAGCTATTGTTTTCTACACTGAGCGTCTTCTCAGTAGCTTCTAAATTACTCTAATCTATTCACTTTTCTACTAAGAGAGGCTCAACTCTTTCTTAACAAAGATAGTTTTCGAAGATACAGAACACCTACAATTGGTGAACTAGCTAAAGGAAGCTCGTAGCATTACCAATCTCACCTGCCCCTATCCAATCATCCAGATTCACTCTAATCTTAAGTATGCTTCTCAGAGCTCTCAGAACTTTCTTGAGTAGGTTTTAATAATTTTATTAGCATTTTATTCATTAAATACCTTTCGGCTGCTGGTGAAAGATATGGAGATCTGAATAGCAATAAGAACATCTCTGGCACACTTTGTGGATTTAAGCACTCCCTTTCTCTCAAAGATCAATGATCTATGATATAGATATCAGACATCTTGCCAACTTATCCATCCCCAAAAACCGATTTCCTAAGCAGAATCAATTCACTAGATCATTGTCAACATAGATTAGCTTACTGTCCAAATATTCATTTAATAGCTCAGAAGAGCCTGTAATTCATGCCCTAATTTAAAATTGATATTGCCTTTATAAATCAGCACTATCCGAATTCCCAGGAAGTCTATTTCCGACTGCTATAAACTTTCACTCCTACAAATTGAGAGGATCCGATGAGCGACAAAAAAATTGTTTTTGAAGACGGGAATGCTTACGAGAGAATGATGGGTGTTTGGAGCCAAATTGTTGGCAAAGAATTCATTGAGTGGCTGAACCCAACAAGTGGACAAAGTTGGATCGATATTGGCTGTGGTACAGGAGCCTTCACTGCTCAAATTGCTGAACTTTGCTCCCCTTCACAATTATTGGGAATCGACCCCTCTGAGCATCAAATCGAATTCGCTCGTAAACGCTCCATGGCGCATTCAGCGACTTTTCAAACTGGAGACGCCACAGATCTCCCATGTGAACCATCCTCATTCGATGTAGCAACCATGGCGCTGGTTCTCTTCTTTTTACCCGATCCAGTTCTTGGAATGACTGAAATGAAGAGAGTCGTCAAATCTGAAGGCACTCTTGCAGCTTATGTCTGGGATATTCCCGGTGAAGGTCTGCCTATCGACCCGATTCATGCAGAGTTTCGTAAACGAGGGATCGATTATCCTCTGCCTCCCAGTTCAGATGTTTCCAACATCGATAAACTTGAAAAACTATGGACTGAAGAGGGCATACAATCAATTGAATGCAAGCAAATTAAGGTCAGTAGATCATTCAAAAACTTTGAAGAATTTTGGAATATCAATGCTTCTGTACAAGCAGTCACTACCGTGTTGGATGAGTTAAGTCCTCAAACAGTTACTGAGATCCGGTCCAATGTAGAGAGGGAACTAGGTTATGATTCCAATGGATCTGTTGTTGTCCGTGGCCATGCAAACGCAATCAAAGGGATTGTCTGAGAGATGATCAAAAAACATATCCTGATTACTGGTGGGGGCACCGGAATCGGACGTGCGCTTGCGAAGAGATTTGCAGCTAAGGGATAACAGGTCATTATCGTTAGACGTCGCTCCAAACTTTTGCAAGATGTTGTTAGCCAATACCCTGATAGTATTCGTGCGATAACTGCAGACGTTGGCAAGTATGAGGATCGCCCAATAATCACTTTTCAAGTCATAGAACCTCTACACCTGCTGGTACACAATGTTGCTGTTTTAGGACCAGTTGGTTCTTTGCTTGATGTGAGTCTAGAGGACTGGCGCTCCCACATAGCATCAAATGTAGAAGGTCCTCTCTTCCTGACTCAGGAGTTGTTACCAAAGCCGGTGGAAGGCAGCCGAGTCATCCACAGTTCAAGTGGTGCAGCCCACCAAGGGAAAAAAAAGGCATAGGGCTGTATTGTACCGCCAAGGCAGCACTGTTCATGCTTGGAAAAATACTCAAAGATGAACTAGCTAAGCAAGGGGTTTGGTTTGGCACCGTCATCCCGGGACAAGTGGAGACTCCTATGCAGGCTGAAATAAGGGCAATTGATCCAGAGATGATGCCGATTGTTGAACAGTGGAGAGAATATAAAACAACAGGTTCTTTATCTAAACCCGAATTTGTTGCTCAATTTCTGGGGTGGCTTCTACTTGAAGTGAATGGGGCACAACTTGGTGAAAGAGAATGGAATATTCACGATTCGGAGTGGCAACATGCATCACAGAGATTAGCGTTAATCAAAGTCATAATTCCATGATTTGCCCGGACAACTTCATGCCCGAACTCTGACAAGATTAAATCAAATCTTTATATGCATACTAGATCGAACTAACGTTCCTAGTTCATTGGCTTTGATTACTAATTCCTGAAATCTGGCACTCATTCCGACTTCATCTATATATTTTCCAGCATTGGACAAAGATTCAAAATGATACATAGCATATATTGTGTCCATCTCAGAATGCATTACAGGTACAAGACCAGAAACCTTATGATCTGACATCTCATCAATTTCCTTGATTATATCAATTGCTTCTTGCAAATTCTTTCTAGACATCCGATATGTTCGACCAACCATGACCGGAGCGGTTATATCCATCGGCTCATAAACATCTCTCATCACAACTGGACCATATATATTTCCAGCTGGATCATCCCATCTTTTCTTGTTGACCTCCATAAAGATTGGATCATGCCTGGCTTCATGGAAAGCATTCATAGCTTTTTGGAAATTCTCAAACTCAAATCCCATACCCATATCACCAGCATTTGCACCCATTAGGTTGCGGAATAGACGAGAATTGGTTGCTCCCTTTTGTACCATGACTCCCATAACCGTCCTCATCCGAGTCTCCAACTCATTTATTCTTCGGGGGTGTGGTGTAGCCCGTACGATGATGTATGCGCTCATGTCATTCCTTAAGCAAGAGTTATCAAAAAAATCTTTTCAAAAGCGATCCTTATTTTGAACAAAATAAAGACCAAATCTACTTATCGATTGGGAGATAAAAACTATCAAGCCTGGTCCTTTGCTAAAATCACATTTGAATAAAATTTCTGACAGCTTAATCTTGTCATACCTTTTGCCGTCATCTGTGAACCTCCACAGCCGTAAGCTCGCTATTAGTGAAAATAATTATATTATACCCAGAATTGGATTTGAACTACACTATCTGATACTTTTCAGCAGTAAAACACAGCAAAAAAGCCTTAAGAATTTATTACTCCAATAATTTTTTAAAACAATGAAATCATTTATTTATTCAAATAAATTCAGTACATTAATAAGTGCATTACTTCTTGCCAGCTTTCTCTGGTCTTGCGGGGGAAGTGGAGGAGGCAGTGCAAAAGATGAAAATCTCTCTGCGACCCATAGTGATAACGGGACTACATTTAAAATCACTGTGCGCTCATCCGGCTATTCGAACAAATACTATGTCGATGGTACAGAAACAAAGTCATTAAGTTTGAAGGAGGGCTATACTTATTATTTCAACGTAGAAGATTCCTCCACAAACAATCACCCCCTATTCATTGGGACATCATCAGGGGGAGGAAATTATAGCAACGAATATTCATCTGGAGTTACAGGTACCCGAGCTACAAATGGTCTTTTGACTTTCACGGTACCCACTGATGCACCTTCCACCCTCTATTATAATTGTGGTCTACATTCATCAATGGGAGGGGTCATCAACATCATTGAATCCAATTCGGTTTCTGCTTCGACCTCCCCAACCATTGATACGAATCGTTGCACAGCGATCAAAAACTCGATTATCGATGCTGGATTTGAATCTGAAGTTACTGTCAGTTGCGACAATTACCATGCATATTTGGCCTCTGACACCTACCCAAGTCATGATTTAATGAATGGCATTACATCGACAAACGAGCAGACAGCAGTTCCGGCCAAAGACTACACAAGCCCCATTTTACTATCTCCAAGTCCAATCAACTCTGGAAGCTTCACAACTAGAGATGCCGCTTTGGGAGTTGCCGTCAATGGTGTTCCGATTTACGACTATTCAAGTGGAGGAGAATTAAATATCAGCAATTGGAGTTACGATTCAAAGGAAGACACACACGCACTTGGACAGTTGGGCAACTGTGGTGGCCACTCAGGTCGCGGTGATGATTATCATTACCACAAAAACCCACGTGTATGATTGATCAAATGGTAAACAAAGATGCAAATCCGATTATCGGCTGGGCATTTGATGGCTACCCAATTTATGGAGACAATGCTCCTGATGGCAGTCCTGTTAGCTACTTGGGGTTGTGCAATCACACCACAGATGACAATTTTGGTTACCGCTATCATACCTCTCCTTCTGCTCCTTACATACTCATGTGCTTTGTGGGGATGACTGACTCGTCAAAGTTGGAAACTGTCAGGGTCGCGCCACTGCCGGGACGAACGAGCGGCCGGCCCATCAATGTGACGGACTTGAGTTTTCAGGCCAACGCTAACACTAAGACTTTGAGCTATAAGTATGGAAACACCGATTACTATATTCGCTACACACCCAGTGGTAACGACTGCTATGACTTTGAGAGCAAGACGGTCGAAGACGGTGGGGTTATCAAGAGTGGAACATATTGCAGATAGTCATCAAAGAAAATCCCCTCAATTAGTCTAAATAGGTCTAATGGTCTACCAGAAAAATACTTTTGAAGACGGTGCTAAATACGAACGGATGATGGGGGTCTGGAGCCAACTGGTGGGAACACATTTCCTTGAATGGCTAAACCCCACTGGTGGACTGAATTGGATTGATATTGGATGTGGCAGTGGGGCTTTCACAGCCCAAGTGGCTGAGTTTTTCTCTCCTAGTCATTTATTGGGCATTGATCCTTCAGAGGCACAAATCGAATTTGCAAGAAATCGCTCCATCAAGCATCCAGTTACTTTTCAGACTGGAGATGCAATGTCTCTCCAATGCGTCGACAACTCTATGGACATTGCGACAATGGCCCTAGTCCTCTTTTTTGTACCAGAACCAGAAAATGCTTTGGCAGAAATGAAGAGAGTCGTCAAACCTGGTGGTATCATCGCAGCTTATGTCTGGGATATTTTTGGGGGAGGTATGCCACTTGCGCCGCTACATCGTGAGTTGCAGAAAAGAAAAATCGAATATCAACTGCCACCGAAAGCAGAAGTTTCCAAAAAAGATGAACTCAAGAGGCTGTGGAATGATACAGATCTAAAATTAATTGAATGCAAACAAATCAGTGTTACCCGGCAATTTGAGAATTTTGAGGAGTTCTGGAATATCACCTCTTCCTCCCATTCGATGTCACTCGTCTTCAAGAAGCTGACCCCCCAGTTGATCTCAGATATTCGTCTAAGCGTCGAAAAAGAATTAAATCAAAATTCATCAGAGCCACTCAAAATTCAAGCACATGTTAATGCGATCAAAGGGTTCGTTTAATTAAAATTCAGCTAATCTATCAATTACAACAGTCGCAGATTCTGACTGTCTTTTGACGATTGTGATTTAGGCCCTTCCACCTCTTTTTCCAAAAGATACTAGAAATTTATCCTTCCAAATTCAGGAGTTCTGATGATCGAGAAGACGGTTGTTTTTGAGGACGGGAACGCTTACGAAAAGATGACGGGGGTCTGGAGCCAAATTGTCGGCAAAGAATTTATTGAATGGCTGAACACTGCAGAAGGGCTGAGTTGGGTCGACATTGGCTGTGGTACTGGAGCTTTTACAGCCCAAGTGGCTGAGCTTTGCTCTCCCAGTCATTTATTGGGTATTGAGCCTTCAGAAGCCCAAATTGAATTCGCCCGTAAACGCCCCATGGCGCACCAAGTTACTTTCCAGACTGGGGATGCGACAGCGTTAGCCTGTGAATCCTCTTCTTTCGATGTAGCAACCATGGCCTTGGTCCTCTATTTTCTAACTGATCCAGCTATTGGAGTGACTGAAATGAAGAGAGTCGTCAAACCTGGAGGCATCATCGCCACTTATGACTGGGATGTCCCAGGAGGCGGCTTACCGCATGAGTGGCTTCACAAAGAGCTTCGTAAACGAGGGATCGGCTATCCTTTGCCACCAAACGCTGAGGTTTCAAGGATGGATGAACTCGAAAAGCTATGGGATGAGGCGGGTTTAAGATCAATTGAATGCAAGCAATTCAGGGCCACACGAACATTTACAAACTTCAAAGAACTTTGGGATGTTTCAATGAAAGCTCCAGCATTTTCGGGGGTTTTTGATGATTTGGCTCCAGAAGTACTCTCGGACATCCGTTCAGTTGTTGAAAATGAGCTAACTAAAAGTTCTTCTGGATCTGTAAGTATTCACGCTCACGCTAATGCAATCAAAGGGATCATTTGATTGAATTTCAATAATTCTTGTAGCAAGAACAATCGAAGATTATATTCTTAATTAAAATTGATCTATCTGGTTTTTTGTGTCTATCAATGATTGATACTTCTTATTATTTTTTGCGTTACTTCACTAAGAGAATAGAATTTAGAGACTAAGCACAAAGTTTGGCCATAAGTGAAACCTACTGATGGATTTCTCCAGAAGTTTTTCAACAAGCATTTCGTTGTAATTGAAAGAAAATGTCTGCATCAAATAAAGAATTTTCAAAGTTTTGTTTAGAGAATACGGAAGGGAACTTTGTGGAGTGGTTGAGAAACCGGAGCTCAACTTCTTGGGAAAAAATGGTTTATCACAGATTTACGATTGATGTAGAAAAAAACTTAATCCCAGAAGATGTATTCAAGAAGTATTTGCAACTCGAACACAATTTTGTGCGTTCAGCAATAACGATTTTTGCTTATGCACTTGCCAAAGCTATGGCAATCGATGATCAAAATCGTCTAATATCCATTCTATCTGCTTTAGGAAATGAACAGGATGATTATTTCCAGAAGACATTTACATCAATGGGTGTGAAGGATAACGAGCTGAGTGAATTTAAACTTGATGGTAAAGCTAGGCTACTGAGAGATGGGGCAATCAAAATTGCACAAACGGGATCACTCTTGGAAATACTGACTACAATGTTAGCTGCGGAGTGGATGTACCTTACTTGGTGTGAGCGTGCTAGGGACGGTTACATGACGGGCCCAGCTAAAGAGTGGGTTGAGTTGCACCTTTCACCTGATTTTCGTAAACAAGTAAGCTGGTTGAAAAATCGTGTAAATGAGTTGGGTGCAAAAGCCCCCTTAGATCTCCAAGAAAAATGCGCACAGCATTTCAAAAATATGCTGGACTGGGAGATCGCTTTTCATCATCATCCATATGGGAATGCTGATATATTTTAATTTTCTTATTTAGATGCTGGAGTTTTAAGTCATCAGTATTTTTTGCATCAATTAAAAACTCAACAATCCAATTTGTTCAACTCTTTTACCAATTACAGGGTCTTAGGTAGATTAATGCCTTTTTTAAACTAATTTTTTCTAATAAAATTTCATATACTAATATAGTTCAGTTTTCGCTTAGCTCTAAAAAGAATAATCTCTAAAATTTCTGGTAATATTCTCTTGCGAGGTAATTGAAGAGAGATAAATTTTGTCAGCAGATTAGGGTTTAAACTCTTAATTTTAATTGGTAGGAGTTTTTCTTAAAACCAAAGCACGTTTCATATAGTGGCATTGCTAGTAATGTAGATTGATTGACCTCATCTTATGCAACAAAATCTACAGAAACCTCTCCAAGCTCTTCAAAACCAATTTTAATTTTTGCTGGTTTCTCTATAAATACTGTCTGAACTACGCTTCCAAGCATCACAAATTCTCCTGCTTTAAGCGGTTTCTGAAGTCTAACACAGTGATTAGCAAGCCAGGCTAAAGCATTTAGAGGATTTCCCATAATGTCTGCACCTGTTCCAAATCCAACTTCTTTACCATCAATTTGCATCCAACCCTTAATTTCACAGAGTGGAATGGATTTCCAGTTGGATAGCTCTTCTCCCAATATTACGCCTGTATTGAAGAAATCATCCGCAATCAAAATCGGGGTCGGAAAGTCTGGATAATCAATATAACGATCTTCGACAAGTTCGATTGCTGCCATCAAAGCACCAACACCATCTTGAACCATTTCAATGTTATAAGGAGTCTCCTGCTCTTGAAAATTCTTGGAGAGCCGCACAGCAATTTCACATTCAATTCCGATTTTTTGAAAATCAGAAAGCCTCAGAGTGGTCTGACTTGGAAAAACCTTTGTTTCAAACACTTCTCCTGAGCAGGGATGTGAAATGGAAAGGAAATCCTGCATAACTTTAGTGGTGCAGCCTATCTTATGACCAACGATCTCCCCAAAACCATGATTTTTTAGACGTGCATGAATAGCTTCCTGAACGAGGTACCCTTGGTCAATTGACAGCACTATCATAGATTCATCGGGAAGGGCTGTTGGCGGTCCTCCAATTCTTGACTGGATCAGGTGATTTGCTAATGCAGAAATTTGGTCCTGGTTCAAGAAATTCCCTTCCTCAAAAAGTTTTTTATATTATCTTAAGTCTAATAATTTGGATTTACTTATTCTTCTATTGAGCAAAATAGCTCGATGTAAAGATTCAGTTATTCAATTCCCATCACCTAGCATCGTTGGATATTACTGGGCCAGGGAATTTTTTGAAGAAGCTCCAGATTGCTGTGTGAAGAGAAAAATTCCCAAAATTTCCACTATGACCTGAACCTTCAACGATATGATAGCGCACCTGCCGATTCGATTCGCAATTCCCATAGAAAAAAGATTGTACAAGGTACGGGCCCCACACATCCTGAAAAGTCATGGGAATGGTTGAGCATTTGGAATACATTGCCCAGTTTTCTGCACTCTCTTTTGCTGAAACAAATTGATGTTGTCCTTTAGATAAGCCCCCATTCAAGGGGATTAGTGGATCGTCAGCACCATTGATTTGAAAAACTGACACACCATTGAGGGGTGTGATTTTCGATAGTGCTAGCGTCTGCTGGCTAACAATGGGGGCAATTCCCTTCAAGATATTCGTTTCTTTAGCCAACTTGTTTACCATACCTGCTCCATTGGACATGCCCACAGCATAAACAGATGAGAGATCCACGAAGCTTTCTTCTGAAATTGCTTCAATTATCCCCTCAACCCAGGCAACATCATCTGCTTTGGATGCTTCCACACCCAAATTCCAGCTTTCCTCTAATCCTTGTGGGAAAATTCCAATAAATTCATTGTTATCAATTAGTTCATGCACCTCACTCAGATTACTGTAAAAACTTTCTGCAGTACCCCCATTTCCGTGGAAGTAAAATACTATTGGGTAATTGGATTGGTTAGGCTGCGAAGGATATCTGATAAAATATTCACGCTTTTCAGTACTTCCTTCAACAATTTGGTCCAGATAATACTTTTGCAAACCAATTGGAAAATTTGGAATTACTAAGGAATTTTGATTTACAGTAGTTGAATTATCGTTTTTATCTGATGATGAGTTAATGGAGCATCCAGCAAGAATACTGGTAATTAACAAAACTCCTAATGAGGCAAAGATACATCTCATCTGATTATCAAGAATTATGTTTGCTCAAAATTTATTTTCAGCATTCGCTTATTTGACCAAAATTTGAGTCTGTTTGATCAATCGCTTGTTAGCAAAATATTTGACTGCTATTTGATTGGATATTCAGTACCCATACAGTATGTATTGAGAATCAATCTGCACCAGGAGAATTTTTAAAGAAATTCCAGATAACTGTATGAAGGGGGAAGCCTTTGAAATACGATCTATGACCTGAGCCCTGCACAACATGGTAACGTACCTGCCTACCCGATTCACACTCATCGTAAATAAACCCCTTTGTACGGAAAGGCCCCCAATTTTCTTCAAAGCGAGTTGGAAATTTTGAGCAATTTGAATACCAAGCCCAGTTTTGTGCACTTTCTTTTGCTGAAACAAATTTATGGAGTATTCGAGACAATCCTCCCTCAAGTGGAACCAAAGGATCATTGTCTCCATTGACTTGAAAAACAGAAATTCCTCTATGGGGTGTTACCTTAAGCATTTTAACTGTCTGTTGACTAACAATTGGTGCAATTCCATTAAAAATTTCTGTTTCCTTGCCGAGTTTATTGACCAATCCTGCCCCATTGGAAATACCTACTGCATAAACAGATGATGAATCTACAAATCTGAGCTGTGAAATTTCTTCAAAAATTTCTGTAATCCAAGCGACATCATCCGCTTTAGACGGCTCCAGACTGAGATTCCAGCTTTTTCTATAACCCTGAGGAAAGATTCCGATAAACTGATTGTCATCAATAAGCCTGTGAACTTCACCCAGATTACGAAAGAATTTAAAGGCTGTACCCCTGCCGCCATGAAAGTAAAATACTATCGGATAGTTTGAACGGCTCGGCTTGATTGGAAACCGGACAAGATATGTACGTTCCTGCAAAACCCCTTCTACAAATTGGGGAAGTGAAAACTTTTGCAGACCAGCTGGAATCGCAGATTCTTTAGGAAGATTAGAAATAGAATCTGTTGGAGAGGGACCAGGATTTATTTGTAATGGATAATTATTTTGGGAGCACCCAACTGAAGCGAATAAGATGACAAAGGTACCCCAGAAGAAACATAATCGCTGAAGCTTATCAACAAATTTAGATTGTAAGAGCTTATCTCTATTCAATTGGAAATTTATAATTTTATTCACTTTTTTTATTTATCATTTTTGGAATAGAGCTATTTTATTTACTTCCAAGCGAAAACTCCCTTTCTGCTTATCACTAATCATGAGGCCAATCTGAGCAATTCTACTGGTGTCAAGCTCTGGATAATCTGGCAATAACCTTCCCCTGTAAGAAGCTTTAAACCCATTAAATGGCAGATAAATTTCTACCCATTTCCCTATTTCAGTTTTGAAATGCTGATAAAACGCAGCCCCATCTACTCTGCTTGTCTGTCTCAATCTTAACTGATACTTATTCCCATCTCCTCTGATTTTAAGAAAGATTCCTTGGAATTTTTCAGCATCCAATTGATTGACTATCGACCTTACTGAGGCAAAACCACCTCCATAATCAAGGGATACCCTTCCTTCAAAAACTAAGGCACCCTGCTCATCAAGGCTTAGCCGAGATTGGGAAACACCTCCCATCACTCCGTCGTTTACAATCATCCAACTACCTGCTGTCTCTGGGCTATTGAAGTCATAAATATCTAATAAATTTGATGATAAAGCAGAATTTGAAATCAGCATTGTAAAAAAACTTAAAATTAAGTGACGACAAAATAACATACTGGTTGAGATGAAATTGTTAGAGGAGAAATTTATTTCTATCGTCTTAAAAATTAGAACTTAGCTAATTAGAAAGCAAATCTTACTCGAGTAAGCATCTAAGAAAAAAGAGAGGGTGATTAAGAGCTCACACATTTGTTTAGCAATTTATGATTGACTTAGGACCTCATTGTTACCTTGTTAATCCTCAAAATACTCTACAATTCTTGACACATTTACTAGCAAAGAGTAGAAAGCGCAGTTGTCACAATAAGTATAAACGGCTGATGGGGATGAGATATGCTGCGTCGCTGGTTACTGCTTGGGCTTTGCCCGCTACTACTGTGGAGTTGTGGAGAACCTGTTCCTGTCGACTGTACTCCGGATGAAGAACAATGCACCTCTGAAACAGAGGAAGGCTTTGAAACAGGTCCAGTTGCAGGAATTGTTTCCGATGGTGCCGCAGTAGTTGCCATTGCTGCCGGAGGTTTAGCTGGTGGAGAGGGTGAAGGATCATCTTCTTCTAGTCAGAGTGGAGCCAACAATATCAATGAAAATACCCCCACGCTAACTGGCACCCTTCTCGATAGTGCAGTTGGAGGAGTGAGCTACAGTACCTCTTCCAACCTCTCCGGCCTGACCAATACCAATGGTAAGTTCCAATACCGCAGTGGTGATCAAGTCACCTTCACAGTTGGTGGAACCGTATTGGGCGAGGTTAAGGGCGGCGAACTGATCACTCCAGTAGAACTAGCTGGTACAAACAATACCGCTGACCGTCGGGTGATCAACATCTCCCGCTTGCTCCAATCGCTTGATCAAGATGGTGACCCAACCAACGGTATCACCATCAGTCCGGCAACCCGCTCAATGTTGGCCCAGCAAGCATTCAAGTTTGATATCCCAGTCACTGAGTTTCAGCTTGGGGTCAATCCATTCATCGAGAACATTCTCAAACGACCCATCGTAGATGCCGATAAGGCGATCAATCACCTGCACAGTAGCCTAAATTTAGAGAGCAGACCTGGTAGCATTGGGAGCCAAGATGATATCCGTAAATTAGTTCCAGGTTTCGAAGCAGTCATCCAAGCCAATGTTCCTTCCAACCAATCTTCCAATACAACTTAATTCAACTGCAACTTCGCGGGTGGAACTGTTCCTGATGGCGGCAGCGTCATTGCTTACCAGTCACCAAATGTTGCTGCTGGCCATTTTGCTCCTCACAAACCCGCTTCTGCAACAACGGCTTACTGAGTGGCTCCTATGCTTACATGAGCTGTCAGGTGCAGGAAGGATCTGACTGCCAGCTCAATGGCAACTCCATTGCCAACGGCACTAGCATCACCACCTACCAAAGCTCAACCGTTCCCTTTGGTCAAAGTTGCCAGTCAGAGCTGCGTCTCTGTACCAATGGTGCCCTTAGCGGCACCTATCTTTTTCAAAGCTGTAGTGAGGCCGAACCCACCAGCTGTGCTTTCAATGGAGCTGACGTTCCCCAAGGTGGAGTCGTAAATGCTTTTTTAGAGGATAGTGTTTCCAGTGAAGGAAGCTGCAATTCACAAGTGAGAAGTTGTTTCAATGGGGTTCTAAGTGGGACTTATGCTCACGGAACTTGCACAATCGAGCAATCACAGGGTTGCGGCTTTAATGGTCAGACAATCGACAGTGGACAATCAGTGACTGCGTATCTTTCCAATTCTGTTCCATTCGGCAGCAACTGTATTTCAGAGACTCGTTCCTGTGATAATGGATTTTTATCTGGAAGTTATGCTTACAATTTTTGCTCAATACGTTAAGCTGCATCTTGTGAATTTGGAAACCAAACTATTTTTAGTGGGGACAGTGTTAACGCATTTGAAACCCAAACAGTTCCCAATGGCAGCAATTGTATTCAACAGACTCGAATTTGCACTAATGGAACACTAAGTGGCAATTATTTATTCGAAAGTTGTTATGTGGAATCAGATTTAGATGTCTCGCAAAATACTAAATTAACTGTTAAAAATTTAAGTTCTTCAAATTCTGGCAACTTCGTTATTTCAAACAATACAAATTCTTTCCTACTCTCCGCATTTTCATCTGGTACAGCACGAATTACTCAACTCAAAAGCCCTAGTGGACGTGATGAGTTGGCCTATCTAGAATCCACCGCTAGTGGACTCACAAGTTTTGGTGATGGACCATATGAAAACTATTTGGTACCAATGCGCCCCGACATAGATGCTGAAGCAGGAACCTGGACTTATCAGATTACAGGGGCAAGTGAAGTGAAGTTGACCGTCCGAGAAGATGAACCCTCCGCCACTAGTCAACCAAGCCTACTTGTGCAACCCTATCTGGTCAGTGGTGATAGCTACAATCTTGAGACCGTTTGGCAGCTAGTGAGGGGGCTCTACACCGATAACAGCCTCAACGTCACCATCGGCCAGACTATCAATATTAGCGAAGAACAATACCGCACTGGATCCGATAGTTTCTTTAATTCAGAAACCCAAGCGCTGATTACTCAAGGAAGGGCTGACGCGGTCAATATTTTCCTGGTGGATGAGGTAGAGGGTGGAGGAGTTATAGGGATCGCTGCAGGTATTCCTGGATCTTTAGGTATTCAGGGGGCACACAATGGAGTGCTGGTCAGCTTGGGTTCGCACTTGTCCGGGCCTTTCTTCAATCAATCTATCAATGATCAACTACTTGCTGAGACCATTGTTCATGAGGCGGGGCATCTGCTTGGACTGTGACGTCCAACAGAGGATAACGGAGTAGAGTTTGATCCATTGGATGATACCGCTGAGTGCAGCAAGTCCATCTATGACAGCAACAATAATGGTCAGGTCTCTGCGGAGGAATGTGTTGGCCATGGTGCTAGGACATCATGTTCTCGGCTTCCTGGGGCGGTGGAGATCAGAACCAGTTTACTGAAGACCAGCGGACAATTCTCAGGCAATCTCACCTAGCTTTCAAAGGAGAGACCCAAGCTAGTCAAACCGAAGATGGGATCACCCTGACCTATCCGACTGAACTATCTTCAACCGTTACTTTACAATCAGCCTCGTTAGCATCTGTCCAAGATTATGTCGAATTGATGCCGGAATGTCAAAAGAGTAGTACTCCCTAGAGCATTGACCTGATTCTTGCCCAAGGCTGTGTCAATTTTCAGGATCTTCACTACAGGCCTAAATACTTGCCAAGCAATCTTGATGGACTGAGCCAGATTGATGATTACGTCAATTTGGTCCGCCAAAACGATCGGTTCTCCTACTACTTTGAACCTGTTGCGTTCTCAGAAAACACTGAGGCTCTCAGCGGAGGACGCTCCTACATTGGCTTCGGTTACCAAGTCAGTAACAGCAATGCTTTGATCAGCGATAACAATCCCTTTTTACTAGGTTCAGTCTTTCCTTTTACAAGGGCCTGGTGGGATGGACTCAAAGTTGGAGATCGCTTGATTGCAGTGGATGGAGTCCATATATCCGGACTGAACGTAGACGAAGTGAGGGCCTTACTGCCTCAGACAGAATCAGCGACTACCACACTGACCCTGCTTAGAGACGGTAATCAACTTCAAATCCAGACGGCTTCAGAAACACACCTCTCGAGATCACTTGGTGCAACAAATCAAATCGCCTACCTCAATCTACGGGAGTATACGACTGCCAGTGCAGATCGTGTTCGTGATGATTATACTAGTTTGGTCTCAGCTGGAAGTGGTGGATCTAGGGGTGTGATTCTCGATTTGCGACAAAATGGAGGAGGCAGCCTATCAAGTGCTTGGAATCTGACAGATTTTCTGGGGCCGAGTAGCGTTGACAACCAGATCATTTTCAGCCTGCAGCAGCAATCCCAGGGCTTTGATTATCGCTTTGGAGTATATGGTTCAAATCTAGGAATTACAGATCCCAGTAAATTTGTGATCCTGATTGATGGTAGTTCCGCCTCTGCTTCTGAAGTCACCTCGGCTGCACTCAAAGATTTGGGCATCGCCACACTGATGGGTGGTATCACTTATGGCAAGGGAGTTGGCCAGAATGTAGTCGGATTGCTGGATGGCAGTGGGGTCTACATCACCTCCTTTGAGTTACTCTCTCCGCTCGGCAATTCCTGGCACGAGCTGGGAGTCAGTCCAGACTATTCCCTCAGCACAACGCTTCCTGCCATCCCGACTGACGATACCCTGCTGCAGGCAGCGATTGAATTTCTTGAAACAGGAAGCGTCAGCCAAGCCACAACCAGCCGTCGCACCACAAAATCTCCTCTCTTGCTGTCAGTGCCTCCTTATTCCCACCATTGGGAGGGGGGTAGACGCCAAAGATTAAACTAGAGCCCTGCAAGTTGACTTACTTCAAAACAGCAATGAAAAAATTGGCTCCTTCGAGAACACACCCTTTGCTTTTGCTTTCCATGGTTGACTGCAGCAGGAGTTGAAGACCGTGCTTAGTCCTGATAGAGCAAAGTATTTGTTGCATGGGAAATATGTAGTAGGCGATCAAGCTATGGAAATCAGTCTCAATATTAGCAAGGCCCAAATTCATATAATCAGATTGACTAGGTCAACATTTCTTGTGGCAACTGCTAATGCAGAGTTGGAGGCTTTGCCGAGTCGGCCGATCTTTGATGAATTGCCCAGTGAAGATGTGGATGTCTCTTGGGTCGAGAAACCCTGCAACTGATTGCAGCACGAGAGAGTCTTAGCAAATTTTTACCGGACTCAGATCAGGATTCTGCTACACAATTGTATGTGATTGATAGCGATCCTGTAGTCGCACCCGGAAAGACAGGGTCTCTGCTACAAAGTCGCAAACTCAGGGGCTTTTCAGCCGAAACGCAACTTACCTAAACTACATGGCCTCGTTGATTAGCGGGAAGAACCCTCAGGCTTTTATGCGACTAATTTGCTTTTCTCCCAACGTCCCCTTTCAACCTTTCTCTCAGGCCGAGTTAAGGTTCTCTCACCATTCCCTTTTGACATTTTTGAATTCGCCAACGTAAACACGTCTATCCGGCCAGGAATAGATGCCTCGTCCATGAAAACTAACATCTTTGAATTCACCGACATTGATCCGTCCATCTGGATAAGCGTAAGTGCCTATTCCGTTGCAGGGTTAATTGATTGAATTCACCTCAATCTTCTTAGACGCTTCAGCATTCATTCGTGGTTTGACTGTCTAAAATCAGCGCTACACCAAGCCCTTCACAAACAAAATCAACCCAACCGATTTGTTCATTTTGCATTACAGATGTTAAATAAAACTTTGCATCTGCTCTAGATTCAGCCTGGGGCTTACCAAAACCCAGTTCTAATCTACTTTTATACCCAGAATCAGCCACAGTAAATATGCTGTCTGAACTCTTAAACCGACTCCCATTTCTGTGGATTCTGTTAACTTTTCTGCTCACTACCTGCGCTCCATTACCAAAGGAAGGAGACTCCAGCAATCAGGCAGAAGTTACTCTAACTCTTCAGCATCGAAGCTCTGAGCGTAATCAAAGAGCTGGTTCAAGTTCGAGGGCTACCGAGTTTATCGTCGTCGTTGCAGGTGGAACCACTTTCTCTGAAGCGGGTCCAATAAGCCCTCTCAACTCAGGGGTCCTCAACTTATCCTCCGCCCAAATCAAACTCTCTTTAAATCTGGATACTCCACTACGACTCTTTATCTACCGCTACGCCACAGTCCTCACCTCTAATCAACTACTTAGCAAACTGACCAGCCAAACTCTTGATGACGGAGCCATTGATTACGGTGTTACTGACAATTTCACAATCTCTTCAGCCTCAAATACCAACCAACTCAGCCTGACCGTCCAATTACAGCGTGAAACTACTTTTCTTGATTCAGCTGTGCAGGGTCTCAACTACACCACTGGGGGCCGCTCAGCCACGACTGATCAAGACGGGCTTCTTTTTTACTTTCCCGATGAGACCATTGAGCTCAAACTTAGCGAAATTTCCCTGGGCTCCTACACCAACCCTCCCAGTATTCTGACTCCCTACAGCATCATGGGGGTCACTGAGGGAACACCAACTGACAATGTTACCAACCTTGTTCGACTGCTGCTCTCCCTGGACAGCGACAGTGACGCTGATAATGGCATCCAACTCAATACCAACCAATTTAACAACCTGAGCGGACTCAGCCTGGCAGACTTCAATGTTGACAATCCGAGCTTTACCTCCAGCAAAGTCCCAGGACTCACGCTGCCTTCTGTGCAAAAAGCCCAAAAGCATCTCTCCAGAACAATGCGACAGAAGAATCTTGCTACTGCTGGTTCTGGGCTCTCTTCGCCTTTGTCTTTTCCTCTCAATGGAGAGCAGGGATTCCCAGTCAATGGAAGCATCGGCTTGGCCTTTGCCGAAAATCTCCGCAGTAGTTCAATCTCTGCAAGCAGCCTGGTCCTTACCGACAACCAAGGCAATGCTGTCACAGGCACCGTTTCAGTGAAAAGAAACTGGCTGCTCTTCAAGCCCCTGACCCACCTCAATCAAAATACGACATATCAGGCCACCGCTTCTGCAGGCTTAAGGAGCCAGTCTGGGCAGCAGCTTCTTCACAACTACTCCTGGAGCTTTACCACTGGGGATAACAGTACCAACAAATTTCCAAGAGTGATTCAAAAAGAGCCCGGGGACAATGCTTCTGGAGTTGCTCGCAACACTATTCCAACTCTAACGTTTGAAGGACCCTTATTTGAAGGAACGAACCTCCAATTTGAGTTGCGCTACAGTGGCAATCAGAGCCTTGTCTCTTGCTCACCCTCTCTCTGGGCTGCCAGTGTCCATTGTCTACCTGACTCTCTGCTGGATAACAGTACCTCCTATACTGCCACACTTCTTAAGCAAAGCCTCCAATCACTTGAAAATCTGAGCAATGACAACATAAGCTGGAGTTTTACCACTGGCAATTTTACGACCTCTAACAGCGCCTCACTGCAGCACATTGGAGAATTCAATGACAACTACACCCGTAGCAGAGTGGTCTTGCTCCAGGTCGGTGAGGGAGCCTCACAGTACCGCTTGAGTGATAATTCGTCTGCTGCTGTTGAAAGTGAGTGGCAATTGCCACTTTTTTATCCTGTCCGCACTCCGTTTGTCCTCAGTGGTGCTCAAGGCAGCCAAACCGTCCGAGTTTTCTACCGTGCTGACAATCAAACGCTCATCGACAACCAAAGCCTCACGCTGATCTATGATTACAGCCCACCCGTGGGATGGCTGAGCCTGCCGGAGGCTACCAACCAGGAGTCTCTACCCTACCTGATTATGGCAAAGGACAACCTCAGTAGTGCTTGGCGACATCTGATCACCAAGGGTAACACTTATTCTGCCGAGGATCTGGAGACCTGGAAAGTCTTCCCAAGCACTCCGATTGACAACACGACCCGCCAGAATCTCTGGGATAACATTTCGGCAACCAGTCTATCCTTGCACTGTGTGGACAAACCAAGCCTACAAACTTTTGCTGCCGGCAACTCAACCAGCTTTGATAACTCCAGTCTCAACACGACCAGTTGTGCTACCTTCAGTGACTTTCATCAGTTGTTGCCCAGTTGGGACAACATGACTTTTCGTTTTGACAACCTGAGCCAGAGTACCGAACAGAGCCACACACTCTGGGTCCAGGATCGGGCTGGAAACATCGGCTGGGGCTACCCCTTCAAAATTCGCTTTGACAATGTAACGCCAGATACTAGCAAGACCACTGTTGAGCTAGATAATCTAAGTAGTTCCTTCAACGGCTTAAGTCTGAGGTTCAAAACAACGGACAACGACACTCACTTCTTCCGGGTTCAACTTGACAACAGTGCGACTCCTAATGCCTATGGTAGTGGCTGGGTTCGAGCTGAGCACAACTTGCTCTATTCAATCCTGCTCAACAACAACAGCAACAGCCAGCAGCATACACTCCATCTCTGGCTGAGGGACAAGGCAGGAAACATTGATAACCTCACACACAGAAGCGTTTATCGGGCATGGCTCTATGACGGGCAGGTCAGGGTTGATAATCAGAGCAATCCAACGGTCAATGCCTATGCTGGCCTCAAGCTAAAATACCCACACAGCCTACCCAGCAGCTATCCATTGAATAATCTTCAGCTGCAACGGGCTAGTGACAACCTAACCGTCAATGGGCAGTGGAGCCTGGACAATGATAGTTTGGTCTTCTGGTCTACAGGACCACTAGAAAAAGAGACAAACTACCAGCTTAGGCTACAGGGCTTTGTGAACCCACAACACAACCTAACACTCTATCCTTCGCAGTTCTTTCAGTTCAGAACTGATAACCAGAGTCTCAATCTAAGCAATGGGCTTGTAGCCTACTACCCATTTGATAACGACACCCTCGATTATTCAGGGAATACTTTACATGGCTCTACTGTAGGCAATGTCCAATTCAGCGCAAATCACCTTAATCACTTAAATTCTGCTTATTACTTTGACGGAAATTCTTACATAAGAATCCCAGACAACGACTCTTTAGATTTTTGGCCAAATCAGGATTTCACAATTCATTTTTGGATTAAAACAAATAACTGTGTTACTAATGAAAATCGTGGAGTCGATTTGATCAGCAAATGGGACAATAGAGCTAATCCTAGCAATTATCCTTATTCAATTAGATGTGTTAATGGTTTTTTTCAAGGAATGAAATATGCCAAAGACATTGGATTTCCAAAGGTAAAATCAATAAGTCTTGTAGATGATGGCACTTACCATTCGGTAAGCTTTGTGAGTGATAAAAACCAACTTAAACTATACATTAATGGTAAATTAGAAGATACTACTTCTCATGAATTAAAACCTAAAATTCAAAATAATAGTAATCTCTTTATTGGCAGAAGAAGTACTACAAATAGAAACAACTTTACCGGAGTTATAGATGATATCTACATCTATAATAGATCATTAAGGTTCGAAGAGATCAAAGCCCTCATAAATGTTCGTGACTTCATTCCGCCAATGATCGGCAGTGTCAAAGTCAACAACGGCAGTGACAATATCTCCTCAGACAACCTGACTCTGACCCTGACCTCTCTTGACACCTCTCCAATTGTCGCTTACCAGATCACTGACAATGGGAGCTTTGATGAGGCTCCATGGTGCTCAGATAACTTGACTCCCTCCAACAACGTCAGCTTCAACACCAATTTCAATCTTGGAAGCTCAAATTATGGAGAACGGCAGATCCAAGTACGCTTTAAAGACCAGGCAGGAAATGTTTCCCAACCGTTCTCTGACAACTTTACTCGTCTCGATACAACCCCACCACAACCACTAAGCTTCTCTTTGTCTGGTACTGCAGGTAACGATAACTTCACCAATTCAGCTAATGTTAGCTTCACTGACAATGCTACAGATGATGTCGCCCCTATCAGCATGTACTTGTCTGAAAACAGTACAAGCCCACAAGATAACATCTCTGGATGGCAGGTTTATGCCACCTCTGGAACTTTTCAACTCAGTTCAGGTCAAGGAGAGAAGCAGATCTTCATTTGGTTCAAGGATACAGCGCAAAATATTTCTGGATATCTGTCAGACAACATCACTTTTGACAATGTCTCACCAACAGCGAATTCAATGCTGATTAACAGCGGAGCCGATAACACCACTTCCTCAACTGTCATGCTGACTTTCGACAACATCACAGGGGCCAGTCATTACTTCGCTACCGATAATGTTTCAGCAACTATACCCTCTGTTACTGCTGCTGGGTGGCAAGCTTATCCGGTAAATAATACGGACAACTTTACACTGACTGGCACCGGTAATCGTCAGATAAGCGTTTGGTTCAAAGATGAGGCTGGGAATATCTTTGGTCCTACCTTGGACAACATTACATTACCCCAAGGTATCAGCTATCAGACACTGTCTTGTAGTGATCCCTGGCCGTGTACGTCGTCACCATCTGAAATACTGACCTCTGGCAAAATAACTGGGGATATCAACTATAACTGGGGTAACAACAATATCATTTTAAATTTTCTTGATACTGGAAAAAGCGACTATATTGCTATAAAGCTAACTGGGAATCTCATTATGCCAGGAACTGGAGGCGCAGAGTATTCAGTAAATTTCCGAAATCAGGATGATGATAGCTCGAGAACTATAATCAATGGCACCACTATCATAGAAGATTGGTCTGGATTACATGGACCAGCAAACCGCGATAACAGTACTACGATGATAGTTGGTCAAACTTACAGCTATGAGAGATACTGGAGTGAGCGAGGCGGCGGTGCCGTTTTGCGGCAATTTTGGAAGATTGATGGAATTCATGATGACTACGTATATATGAAGGGTGAAGATTTTTTTAGTGAATAGCCTGTTGCTAGATAAATTCATTATTTGTAATACTTTGTTTTTTCACCCAGCTGATTTAAGTCTACCTCCTTAAAAAATCTAATCACCCGGAGAATGTGAGAGGGTAAAGTTGAAAATCTGAGGCACAATGTCAATCAAACATGGAAGGTTGGATGATGAAAACAAAAAAAAGACTACGCAGGCCCAGTCCCACCGTGACCAGAATTGGTGCTGCAGAGCCGATTGTTGATGAATCTGAGCCTGCAGAAAAAGAAGAATCTCAAAAGATTAAAGATCAGGAAGCAGCAATACAGAGAATAGCTAATCTACTCAACGGCAAGAAGCCATAGCTGTACTACTCGAAGTTGAACCATGGGCTACAACGAAACACTGGAGCGGCAGTATCTCCGCAGCATCCCCCAACAAGGAAAAGTAGAGTGGATTGGCATTCGCCCAAAGCGACTGTTGGAAGTTCAATCCGTCAGTGAAGTTATCGCTAATCCAGACACAGGGCTGGAGGGAGATCACTTCAAGAAATCCTCCACTGGCAAACGCCAAATCACCCTGATTCAGCAGGAACACCTAGACGTAGTGGCTCGAATACTGGGTAAGAGCGAGATTCCACCGGAGTTACTGAGAAGAAACATCGTGGTTTCTGGCATCAACCTGCTGGCCTTGAAGCATCAGCAATTCCAAGTTGGAGAAGTACTGCTGGAAACCACAGGTATCTGTGCACCGTGCAGCCGTATGGAAGAGAATCTAGGGGCTGGAGGCTACAACAGCATGCGTGGGCATGGAGGGATCACGGCCAAGATAATCCAAGGTGGGCAGATCAAGATTGAGGATGTTGTAAAACTAGCTTTAATTTCTTAGTGTCTGAGAATTGTGAAATGGCTTGGTTAGATCTACTGTTGTACACAGATCACAAACCATGAAGGCTTCGTTAGCAGGAAAAGAGGTGAGAACACAAATGTGTTGTCTCAACAAATCACCAGCAGAGGGAAACAGAAATGGTTGATGTTTTTATTACGTTTAACATTAGAATTCTTTGCTACTGGATCAAGATGAAATCATTACTCATTAGCTTGCCATTCATACTAGCAGCCACCTTTGCTGGTGCTGCTGAGTATGAATTAAAACTACATCACTTCTATGTCAAGGAGGATGTCCCTCAAAAGCAAATGTTGGAGCCTTGGGCAAGAGAAATTGAGAAACTGACAAATAACAGGGTGAAGATTACGATCATCCCAAGAATGAAGTTGGGAGGCAGGCCAAAAGACTTAGTGAAACAAGCAAGTGAAGGGAACATCACAGACCTAATCTGGACAGTTAACACGTACACTGGAAAAACCTTTATTCGCTCAGAGGTTTTTGAATTACCCTTCATTCACACCAATGACCCCGTAGCCACCAACCTTGCTATGCGTGAAATGTTTGAGAGTGATCTCAAGGAAGATTATGAGAAGCAGAATTTAGAGGTTATGTTTCTACATGTTCATCAAGGTCATGCTTTTCTCTCAAAGAAAGATGAGATTCGTAAGCCTGAAGATTTGAAGGGCAAGCGAATGAGAGTGCCCGGAAGGATACACGCTTGGATTGCTGAAGAACTTGATTCAATCACAATCAACACAACAGTCAGACAAATTCCTCAAGTACTTCAAAGAAACGTTGCTAACACCATCTTGATCACAAGTAGTATCGTAGGCCCACTTAGACTAGAGCAACATATAAACAGCATGACAGAAGGTCATGAATCAACCAGATTTGCGAATGCCGTGTTTTCTGTATCAATGAACAAGGATCGCTGGAATTCATTACCGCCTGATATTCAAAGCGCATTCAGAAAAGCCAGTGATAAGTCATTCCTCAGAAGAATTGGTAATGTCTGGTATGATTATGAAAAGCCCGGAATTGAACGACTTATTCAATACAAGAAAAAGCATATTGTTTTGACTGAAGCAGAAACAAAGGCTTTTGAAGAGAAGCTAAAGCCAGTCACAGAACATTGGATCAAGGAAGTTGAAAAAGAAGGAATTGATGGCAGAAAGCTAGTTAATAAAGCACGTAAACTTATTAAGAAATATGAGGAGTGATAGAAGATCTGGAGAAGACAGGAGAAATGAAGGTTAGTCCCGAGAACTAAAGCCTTTGAGCTATCAATAGCGCTGCGAGCTTCGAGCCTCTGACTTAAGACTGTTGGTCAGTTATGGGGCAAACTTTTGAAATTGTATCGACTATATGTGTATTGCATAAAATTATTCGACATTACTAATTTCTACACACAGTTTCCCCAATTGATCTCTGGCACTCGCCTTAGTTTCAAAAAATTAGCTCAAAATCCTGCAACACAGTTGTATGTGATTGATAGCGAGCCTGTTGTGGCACTTGTAAAGACAAGGTCTCTGCTCAAGAGCAATCAACTCAAAGGCTACACTGCTGAAGCAGAGTTAACCTATACAACGTGGCCTCGTTGATTAGCTGGAAGAGCCCTCAGGCTTTTATGCAACTAATTTGCTGTTCTCCCAACGTCCGCTTTCAACCTTTCCCTCTGGCCGAGTTATGGTTCCCTCACCATTCCTTTTACCATTTTTGAATTCGCCAACGTAAACACGCCCATCCGGCCAGGAATAGATGCCTCGTCCATGAAAACTACCATCTTTGAATTCACCGACATAGATACGTCCATCTGGATAGACAAATGTACCCAACCCATTACGTGATTTACTGATTAAGCTCTTATTTTGCTTTTCTGCTACATCAATTATTCCTGACATGAGTGCCTCCTGATTGAGTTATTGGATATGTTGGTAAATGATAGGTGAGTCTTAACAATTTGGGGAGGAGGAATGGGGGAGAGAAAGCTGTGTTATGTCTTGAGCTACTATATCGATCTCTAATTGAGCAATCTATTTAAGGAGCATCCTATGAAAATAGATGGAAGCTGCCATTGTGGCAAAATCAAACTAACCGCTGAAGTAGATCCATCTACTGCAATGGTCTGCCATTGTACTGATTGTCAAATTTTAGGTGGCGGACCCTGTAGAACAGGCATTAGATCTGAAGCTGAGAAAATTACTATCGAGGGGGACGTCACCGAATACATTAAGATTGCAGAAAGCGGCAGGAAACGTGTGCAAGGCTTCTGTGGGGTCTGCGGGACAAGTCTCTACGCAGCTGATGCAGACAAACAAAAGTTTAATATTCGTCTTGGCTTCATTAATCAACGCGATCAGCTGGTGCCATCTAAACATATCTTCGGAGATTCTGCAGCTAATTGGCTCAAGCAGATTGAACAGCACCTGTGGTTTGCCAGGATGCCTTGAGGGAGAGGGCCATATTAGCCGTAAATATATGGTCGTTATTTGCTACAGTGAACAAATTCATATCATCAACTGAGAACTGATATGTGGCTGCGTAGAATTTGTAATGATGATGTCAACCTGAGACTAAGCAATCTCACCAGGGAGTACTTAGACGAAAGTTGATGGTAGTTGCCACTGTGGCAAGATTTCATTAACTGCTGAAGTAGACCCCTCAACTGCAGTAGTGTGCCATTGTACCGATTGTCAAATTTTAGGCGGTGGACCCTGTAGAACAGGAATTAGATCTGAAGTTGAGAAAATTACTATCGAGGGGGACGTCACCGAATATACTAAGGTTGCAGAGAGCGGAAGGAAACGTCTGCAGGGCTTCTGTGGAGTCTGTGGGACAAGTCTTTACGCAACAGATACAGACCGAAAAAAGTTTAATATTCGTCTTGGCTTCATCAATCAACGTGATCAGCTGGTGCCATCCAAACATATCTTCGGTGATTCTGCAGCTAGTTGGTTGAAGAAGATTGAACAGCACCAGTGGTTTGCCAGGATGCCCTGAGTAGATAATCCTTCTAGCTATTAGGGTAAAGTCCTGAGTTGCTGTTCAATCAGACTTTCTGTTTTATCTGCAGCTGCCAGCAAATCAGCATCCGCTATATCAATGTAGCGCTGAGTTGTTGCCAAGTCTTTGTGAGTAGCTAATCTCATCAGGATTGGCGCAGGAGTTCCAGCAACAGCGTGCATTGTCAGAAAATGATGTCGCAGGCCATGAAGCATTCGAAAGTCCTCTGGCAAGCCTGCCTTAGTTCGAATCTCTCTATGCAGTCTCCAGATCACAGCCCTAGAGTTACCCCACGGTTTCCCTGTCTTTGTGAAGAAAACAAGATCTCTCTCCCTTGCCTCATGAGATCGCTGATCTCTCAGTGAATACTGATTCATTAAGATTTCAGCTGCACTTTTACTCAGTGGAATTCTTTCATCCCCTCCTGATTTAGCATCCTTGAGTAAAACTACTCGATGTTCAAAGTCGATGTCTCTCCAACTCAGTTTAAATATCTCTCCCCTACGAACACCGGTGTGTAGGCCAAACAAATAGAGGTTTCTCAACTGAGGGGGTTGTTGATCAAGAACTTCCAGAAATCTTTTCAATTCCTCCTTTGTTAAGCGCTCTGTCACGCGATTCTTAAGTTCTGAGGCTTTGGGCACAGGTATCTGATATTCCAAGGCAGGAGAAAGGTTTGCTTGAACCGCAAATCTAATGAGTGTTCGATAAAAGCCCAAGAGCCAAGAGACTGTGGCCATTTTCCCACCTGACTTCAAAATCGAATGTCGGATGCGCAAGAGATCCAACTCTACAATTTCAGAGGGTGTTTTTGACCAGTGATTGGAAAAGTGCTTTTGAAATCTCTGCCTAGATTCTATCTCTGTTTTTAATGGTTTCCCTCGTTCCGCAGTTCGCTGAGCAAAGTACAGCCCCATCAACTCTGAAAGAGGCGGTATACTATTCTCCTCATCATTCTCTAAAGCTTGTCTACGTTTTCTGGATACAGTGGTCTCTTGGCAACCAGCAATTCTTTGAATTCTTGCATCCCTAGCCTTAAGAAGATTCCAACCCTCGAGCGTTTACCTAATTTGTCACAGACCTGTTTCCCCTCCTGCCTGTAAAAGGCATAATAGACAATGTCTCCGTTGGTAGTATTTAGTAAATAGATCCCAGGAAATTTTGTTTTATTGAACTTTCTAGACATCTTACTCCCTGCTCCAAAAAGGCAGTAGATTGACCAATTCTTTATAACATCCGGTATAACACACGTATAACAGACTTTGGAAAATCCGCTGATTTTTTAATTTCGGGAGACTATTTAGGAGAGCTAGGTGGGATTAGATTAAGTAACTGTAATTAATTATTAATCTTGCTGAAGTGGTGGAACTGGTAGACACGCTGTCTTGAGGGGGCAGTGGGCTTTCGCTCGTGGGGGTTCGAGTCCCCCCTTCAGCACCAACCGTTTTTCGATAGTATCATTCACTATCATTTCTTCTCACAATTCCATACTATTACTGGTCTTAATCAGATTCAGTCATATCATTCCAATTGATTCCAATTCATTAGATATCACATCTTTACGGACACGCGTACGGACACGCGCAAATTATCCTACCCTGCCTAATTGAATTAGCTCTGATTCGTCTACTGTTGTGTAGCGCTCCGTCATTTTGCCATCTTTGTGGCCAACCTGTCGTTGAATCAAAAAATCAGGTATGCCAGCTAGCCGCATCCGGCTTACATAACAATGCCGGAGGTCGTGAAAGGCAAAATCTTCAATACCCGATTCTACCAAGCCTTTCTTCCAATCACGCTGCAATGAACCCGTAAAACGGGTGTAGGGTCTGCCCACTGAAGAAACGAATACTCGCTTCTTGCAACGTAAGTCCTTGGGGATTCTTTTGAGAACTTCTATTGCTTCTGCACACAAGAAGACTGCACGAGCAGTCTTTGATTTTGTTTGGTCAGCACGCAGTCGGATAAAGCACTTTTCAAAATCAACTTGGGACCATTCAATCTGCAAAATCTCTCCTTGACGCATGCCCGTGTAATAAGCAATTTGAGCCATTTCTTTGATGTGTTTTGAAAGATTCCTTTCGAGTTTCGCCCACTCTGAAGCTGTCAAAATACGATCTCGCTTATTATCCACTTTGATTTTTGGCCAAGCTTGCACTGGTATCTCTGAAATAAATTCATGTCGCAGCGCATAATTCAACACACTGCGGAAATAACTTAATTCGTGTGCAACCGTTGCTGGTGCTGTCGTGTTGCTCCTCCCACTTTTAGAGGGTTCAAATAATCGACTGTCACGATATTCGTTTAGATGATGGAGACGCAGGTCACGGAGCAAAAGATTGGGCAACAGTCTCACAAGGTTCCGATGATCATCTTTGTATCGCCCATAACTTTTCATATTCTGAACTTCCCTCTGTTGCAGATACCATTGAAGAACAATGTGAACATGAACCTGTGCATTACGATCCCGTTTCAAAACTCTTTGTTCACTGATGGTGCTGGCTATTTCGCGTAAACGGTGTTCTGCCGCTTCTCGACTTGCCCCAATTCTTTCTCGCCTTCTATGCCTTTTTGCTGGTCGTCCAACACCATCTTTCTGGGGTGGTCTTCCTGAGCCCTCCAAGGCAGCAGGAACATCGTAATCAATCCAATAGATCGGCAGCCTAATTTTCTTCAGTTTGTAGTTGCAGCTTTCACCCTTGGATGCCCCATAGCGGTATTTACCCTTGCATGTGATAGAGGTGGGTTTCTGACGTGATTTACAGTTGGGACATTCAATCAAAATCCGCATTATCCAGCCTTTCTTATTTGCCGGTAAAGTTCAGCAGGACTGATATTCCCATACCATAGTTCATCAATAGATTCTTTAGTCAAATTACCGGTAAAATCGATAGCACTAGGGTCTTCATTGAAAAGTATTCCCTCCGCGTAATCTCTACCAAATTCCTTTGGTAAAAATTCATTTTCAGCCTCCGACCTGAGTTTGCAGGCGTATTCATACGCTACCAATAGGTTTGTACGTTTTTCGTAACTGAGATGTTGAGTTTCTTTTGTCCATTGATCCAAATATTTTTGATCTTTCAAATCAGCAAAAACTCTTGTTTGGAGGGATGAATTCAAATCATCATCAAACGAATCTTGATTCCAAGGTACGGGATCAGCCTGTGACTCGGCGACATTCCACAACAATCGCGACACTTCCTCAAAATTATTTTCGTACTTTGAAAATTTCTGACTGTAATCGCTGAACCGCTGGGGGTCTTTCAACTGAATTGAAAAGGCCCAATTACCCATTGGCTTATGAAACACATCCCTCCCATGGACCTTCCAAGCTAGAGCGTGAAAAGCATGTTCTTGATTCGTTACTGCGCGGGAAAACCAGATTGAGGTAAGCGTCTCAGGTATCAGACGATTGAGAGCTTTAATCCGTGAAAGCATCTCTAATTTCATTTTGAAATCTAGAGACAGGTCCACCTGAGCCTCCACTGGCTCATCCCCTTTCAAAAGCCATTCTGCTGATATTCCCAAGGCTCCTTGAACGGAAAGAGCCATTTGCTTGGTTATCTTGCCACGTTTGATAGCAGTGTAAATCGCTCCAGAAGTCACCCCAAGTACTTCAGCCAAAGCCGACTTGGACCCCAACTTTCTGTATTCCACCACAGCTAGTAAGCGGTCACCCGCGCTTCCCTCATTTTTTAATTTCATAAAATCTGTTTTCTGGTTGACGTAAGGTATTCGTTGAGTTATTAATAATTATTAAAAAAATTTAATTACGAATAATTATCAAAGTCAACAGTATTTATTCATAATTTATAAAAATTACTATGAATGACATATCAGTCAAAAGTTTTATGACAATTCCTGAAGCTGCCGAGCTTCTTGGAATTTCTGTCGGGACATTTAGGAATATCCTGAGCAAGCAGAGGCCCTTTGATCAGTACCGAGTAGGTCACCGCATCTATTTGCTTCGTGAGCAAGTAGAAGAAGAGGTGCAGAGGCGCAATGAAGGGTTGCGAAAGCCTTATAAAACAAGACTGCGGAAAGGTGTGAGGTAAATTTATGAGGTTTAACAAAAACTTAACCATTCTCAATCATCTGAATCTGCAGAAAACTGTTCTCTCCCAAGGTCATGATGCAACCCGGATTACTTTCTGAGGTTTAATGGGCAGGCAACCCAAAAAAATATCAAACGAAACTCTTCTGGACATGCTGCTAGAGCATGAACCTTTTTCAAGCTTCGAAAAAAAAGGAGAAGACGACTGGCGTCCTTCAAATCATGAATTCAAGAACTCTGGCTTCAGCTTGAGTTCCAAAGGCTGGTTCCTTAATGCAGACAAAGGGGAATCAATCAAATACGGCCTGAATGGAAATTCGGGAAGTCTTTTCGATTTGGCCAAGGAGCGAAACTTCTTGGACGAGGCGTTTCGGCGAGCTGGATTTCCTACATTCAACCAGCAGTCAAAGGGTGCTGTTGACTCCAGCCATTCCGACAACTCAATTATGGCTCAACAAATCTGGGAGAAAGCTGAAATCACGTCTGAAACGGCAAGAGCTTCTATTGCAAGCTATCTGTCGGATGTTCGCAAAATTCCACTGGAAAACTATGAAGACTTGGTGGCTAAAGGCTGGTTGCGTTGGGATGCGCTTAACAAATGCGTGATCTATCCGATCATTGGCAGTAGTGACACCAAGAAGGTGGGGAAGATTAATCGTATCTTCATTGATGAATCAGGCAAGAAGACAAGCAAGAAAATGCTTGGCAAGGATGGCTTGATTTCAGTAGTTCCACCTAAGGCCAACGACTCACAAAGCGACCTACAATTCACCTTCCTTGTATGCGAAGGTTTAGAAAACGCGCTTAGCCTTCGAGATAGGCAGACTGATACCTTCCTTCTGTCTAACGGCAAATCGAATCTTAAGGATGTTCCTGCATTCCTGCCAGCAAAAGCGGAAGTTCGCATCATCAGCGATCACGATGCCAATGAGAATCCTAATCAAAACGGGCAGACCGAAGCTGCAAAGCTACGGTCAGAACTAATTAGTCAGGGCTATCAATGCACTGCATTGATGCCAAAAGAGCCGAAGACAGATGCCAATGATGCCTTGCAAGCGGGGGAACTCCAGAAATGGATGAAAGACTTGGTCGAGGTTCCTGAAATTACAGATGATGGTCTGGTGATCAAACAAGCCATTGAAATGAAGTCGCCTGCTGAGGCTGTTTGGGGTGCAACATGGCGAAATGAGTTACCTATCACAAAATCTGGTACCCCATGGGAAGAACCTGAGGAACTGTTTCACGAACAGGAATTTAACGAGTACCCCATTGAACAATTACCAGCACCTATTCGATATGCAGTGAAGGAGGTTGCTGAATTTGTCCAGTCTCCAATTCCGTTGGTTGCCGCTTCAGCACTCAACACTATTAGCACCGCCGTACAGGGGCAGTACGATGTTCGAAGAGCAGACGGATTGGAAGGCCCCACGAGTTTATTTTTTCTTTCTATTGCGGAAAGTGGTGAGCGGAAAACCAGTTCGAATAAATTCAATAAATTGCTGTGGGATTATGAGAATGCAGAGAGAGAAAAACTAGAACCCGAAACTGATGAATATGAAGTCATTAAGGAAATATGGGAATCAAAGAAAACGGCATTGATGAACCAGCTGAAAAACTGCCAGCAAAACAATAAGCCCACCCGAGAAGTGGAAGAGGATTTACATGAATTGAAATCCGAAGAACCTAAGCCACCCACAATTCCATGCCTGACTTATCAAGACACAACAGCAGAAGCATTGCTCAAGGGTTTAAGCAATTACCCTGTTGGAACTTTGACGAGTGACGAAGCAGGTGGAGTTCTTGGTGGCTATTCCATGAAAGAAAATTCAATGAAGTTTGTCAGTGACATCAATCAGCTTTGGGATGGCTCACCCATTCGGGTAACTCGTAAACATGCAGATGAAATCATTGTTCAGGGGGTACGATTGAGTCTTGGCCTGATGATTCAGGAGCAAACCTTGAGAAGAGTTCACTTACAATCCAAGGGGCTCTTAAGGGGTTCAGGATTGCTGGCGAGGTTCCTGATTAGTTACCCCAACAGTAGCATTGGTACCCGTCGTTTTAAACCACCACCAGAAGAGAATCCCAACTTCAAAGCGTTCAGGAATCGCCTGATGCGTATTTTAGCGGAGAAACTGCCAATCAATAACAAGTGCCGGTTAGAACCACAGATGCTGGAACTCAGTCCAGAAGCGCAAAAAAGCTGGATTAGATTCCATGATGATGTGGAGCAAGAACTCCAAATTGGAAAATCCATGGATGATGTTCGAGATATTGCCTCAAAGACTGCTGATAATGCCGCAAGAATTGCTGCAAGCTTTCATGTTTTTGAGGGAGGGGAGACTTCAAAAATTTCTGAGGAAACCCTTGATTCTGCAAAAAGCATTGCCCTCTGGCATTTGTACGAAGCCCAACGATTCTTCAGGGAACTTGAGACTTCAAAAGAAACTTCAGATGCCCACAAACTCGACCAATGGCTTCTTTCAAAATGTCGCAACCAGAACGTCTCCCACCAGTTACGAAGGGAGGTGCAGCGGTCTGGTCCCGTACGGGATAAAAACGATCTGAATCGAGCCCTCACGGACCTGCATGAACGGTCCCGCTGCCGGTTCGTCAAGGACGGCAAGAAACTTCGCATTGAAGTGAACCCGAAACTCCTCAAGGTTTGAATGGCTTTGCGTGATTATTTAAAAAGTCAGAAATCTCTGCGGAACAACCTGTCGGATTGTAATGTCGCAAGTGTCGAAACGCCCTGCGACAGAACCATTGATCCTCTGGACCAGCAATATTCAGGGTTTGCAAGCGATGTCGCAAGTGTCGCAAGTGTCACAGTAGATAGGGAGCATAACAGCAATACCAACCAAGAACATCTTTCTCAGATGGAGAAATCCTCATCTTTAAATGATAATATATATATTAAATCATATAATAAGATTAGAAAAGAAAATGATTCTGAGACAGGTACTTCCCTTGCGGTGACAGTTGCGACGGTTGCGACACTTCAGCATTCATGCGGGGTTGCGGGGTATTCGCGTTGCGACACTTCAGAGACAGTTGCGACAGTTGAAAATCCTAACAATTCCACAGGCCAAACTGAGATTAAAATATTACAGCAAAAGGTTGAGCAACTCTGGCAAAGCCGAACGCCGGCAAGCCTCCCAGTGCCTGAGGGCTGCGATGCTGATCAACTTTGCAGACGTATTGAGATCCAGTTTGAGAAATGGTGGCAGGAAGAGCCAGAGACACAAATGATGTCCTGCATGGTCTTGCCAGCAAGCCGAAACGAGCCATTCCGTTTGAATATCTTTCGGTTGACCCTGTCACATGATGTTTCAGAAAACTCTTCTAATCTAAATCAGTAAATCGGATAAAGCTGTCCGATCCAATGGGGACATGAGTTTCCCCAATCACTCATTAAGAGAGTAAACCTCAATCTTTCTCACGGAGAGTGATATGTCTAAACACCCATCTTCAACAACACTCAACGAAACCTACGCAGAATTCAGCCGGCAAAGTCCCAAAGAATTCCAACGAAAGCTCTATAAGCATTACGAAAAGTGTAAGTTAGAGTTTTTTCCCGACACGGCACTGCCCACCCCAATCATTGAATTGACTCCACCTAGCAGCACAAAAGCATGGGGCGAATTTTTGCCCCAAAGTCAATCAGGGATTCAATCGAAGATCAATCTACGACCCACTATTTTAACTGGTGAACACCCCAAAGTAAGTGGCCTTGAAGAGCATGCCTTTGGCCGACAACTACTGATGTACGACATCCTTGCCCAACAGATGTTACGCATGTTCTGTGTTGAAGTTCTTAAGGAGCCTGAGAACTCCTTCCATGGTCATGGGCCTCGGTTCCGTGACGAGTGCAACCGTGTGGGACAAATTCTTGGCCTATTTCGAGTTCGTACAGGTAAAAAACGGGGTCAGCATAAAGATCTCCCCAGTTGTGCAAACTGGCCCTACATCGTCCGGCCTGAAGGTTATTTTCAGGGCGCTTGGCCTATTCAAGTTTTGAATGAGCCTAATACTCGTCGCAGGCCTAACACCGTTCACGATACAACTGAGGAAACCATTGAGTTCAATTTCAGAGTTGCCCCAAATCAACTAAGTTGGATGAATGAAGATTTGAGTGATCTGTTCAAGCTTGATGAGAAGTTAGCTTCATTCTTGAGTAGCGGTCAGCCTTTAAACCCTGAAGATAAAGCCCAATTGGTGTCGATTCAAATGAATCTCTCGCGCAGATTCCAGAAAATCAAAGATGAAATAATTCTCCAAAGAAATGAATTTAAGGCCGATTTCAAAAATAAAGGTATTAAACTAGAGTATTCATGAAAAAGTCACCTTGGCCCCCAACCAAAACGCAGATCCAAAATCTACCTCTCGAAGCGGTAAGCGTTCTCGTCGATCCACGTGAGCAGCAACCTTGGGATCTCAGCCCAATGCAAGTGCAAACAGCCACCCTGCAAACAGGTGATTACAGCAGCGCCTGTGGGCGTTTTGTGCTGGAAAGAAAGAACTCTGTCGATGAACTGGTTTCCTGCATGACGCAGAGCCGTGAACGCTTTGAGCGTGAGTTGGAACGGATGCAGGCTTTTGAAGCTGCAGTGGTATTGGTGGAGGGAACTTATCAGGAATTAGTCAATGGCGACTACCGCAGTAAAATGAATAAGAATTCAGCAGCAGCGACATTCGTCTCATGGCAACAAAAATTCTGGGTCCCAATCCATTTTGTTGGAAACCGAAGTAACGCGGAAGAGTATGCTAAGCGTTTCTTCCATCTACAGCATCGTCGGAGACTTTCAGAACTCCTGCACTACTCTGCTCTATCTTTTGCCAATTAGATAGCCAACCCGAGTTGAGGTAAGCATGCAACGCAAACTAAATGCAGCGAGCAACCGCGCGGCAACTCTTGAACTTCACAATCAAGGTCTCAGCCAGCGTAAAATCGCCATGGTGCTGAACATATCAAAGACTAGAGTTGCTCAGATTCTGAAGGAGAATAATTCCCAAAACGGTCAGTCTGGGCAGGCCAGCCAATCCAAGGAACTGACCACGATTCTCACGGGGAATTCCAGTGTTGGGAAGCATCTCGAAGAAGTGGTCACCCAAGCCGCAAAACAATCAGTTTCAGAGGTGATTGCTGATGAGCGTGAGGTGCAACGAGAACAGGTGCTGGATGATCTCCAATACATCCGCAACTGGAGCATTGAAACGGCTGAGAGAGTCCGTTCTGGATGTGCTGATCTCCAAAACCTGCAAATGGAGCTCGCAACGATGAAGGTGTTATCAGGCATTTTGCTCGAGAACAACCGCCAGCGCATGGATTTATTCGGCTTAGCGAATAAAGCGAAAGAGGTGAGTGATTACAGTATCGACTTCATTGCAGCCGCAAGAGAAGGCGGCCTGAACATCAAAGGCCCAAATTCGTTAGATCATCCAGCTGAAGAGTCCGACCAGACTTGATCTCCATCCCCACACTGTCTCCACTAGCGAAGACACTCCACCGCTGATTGACCAGCATTCCTGATGGCCCGCGAAGCATCTAACTCCCGAAGCAACGCCATTCTCCGATCATTTCGAATTCTTGAAAAGAACAGCATTCAGACGACCCCTCAGACAATAACAGTTGTTAGCCCCCCTAAAGATTTTTGCACAAGCATAAAAGCGTTGGGCACAGACCAATGGATTAATATTCCCCTACTTGAACCCACGCTGATTCAGGTTGCTGAAGTTGAGGGGTTCCTCTGCTGCCTGCATTGGTGAGGCGTTCTTCAGCGCGCCTCATCTAGCGCATCAGTTTTCACTTAGAGTTGGAAATTGTGCGACTAGCTTGCCTTCTACCAATACATCCCGTCTTCGGGATAGCTCTCTAAAATTTCGTCAGAATTGCGGTAAGCAGACATAAATTCATGTGCCTCATGGACAACCGAATTCAAAATTTTCCCCTCCACACCGTTTTCTTCAAGTTGCCTGTAAACATCCTGCTCACTTTTGGCGACCCAATGACAGAATAAGAATTCATCATTACCAATCCATTTCTGCATATTTCTGGCGTATTTGCCTCCAGAAGTCGCCTCAGCCCACTCACGTTCTGTTTTTCTTTTACTCGAAGGGTTCCTTTTTTCTGGTGGAGTAAGACTCTGCTTTCGTTTTTCATCCGTGGTAAAGGTGTGTACTGCAAAGAAATGTTTTTCTCCCATTTTAACTACCTCTAATTTCCTAAGGTTACCAAAATACTCTTTGGAACTACGCTGATTATTTGCGGTGGATTAGTCTTTACCAGCTGTATCCATTTTCAGGAAGATTTGGCGTAATTTTATCCGAATTGCGGAACGCAGTTTCGTACCAATGTGCTTCGTGAGCCATTGAATTTATGAGTCTTCCTTCCATACCCATTTCTTCAAGTGTTCTGTATACATCCTGTTCACTCCTAGCGAGCCAGTGACAATAAAGAAAATCCTCATTCGTAACCCAGTGTTGAATAACTGTTGCGTTTTTACGCTGTGCATTTTCTTGAGCCCACTCACGTTCTGTTCGTCTTGATTGTGGAGGGTCACGCTTTTCTGGAGGGGTAAGCATTTCTTTTCTGGCTTCGTCAGAGACGTAAGCATGCACAACTAGGAAGTGCTTATAGTCTTTATCGTTGTCTAGGATGCGTTGCACATGCTCCGGTACATTGCTGCTTTTGGATTTATTGACTTCAGAAAATTTAATTTCAATCCCGTTTTCCTCTATCAATTCCGAAAGTTGCCTGTTGAAACCATTGTTGTCCCTCACCTCTTGTTGCATTTCAAAATAGGCATCCCAATCTTCCTTTGAACTCCAAAGCTCAGTCAGAAGTATCTGATTGGGATTGTCATGGTCTACAGACCTCTCCAATCGTTCACAACCTTGCTGAGATGCTGTGAAATCGTTGCCTTCGGGACTATCAAGTAATTCAAGAACTTGATGACAGTTGCCATCTTTCGCTGTGAGAGTAATCCAAATCAGAATTGCCATAGGGACTCCTTATGCAAAGAATACAATTGACGTATGAAAAACTCTTTTTTGCCAGAGCGGAGGTCGCGCTTGGCAAGTCAACTTATCAATTCATAGATAGAGATTGTCAAGAATTTAGACCATAGTCGGATTGACCCAGATGTCGACCTTGAGTCGTTATTCAGCTCAATGACTGGGTACGGTCACAAATGAAGTCGAAAGGTTGGTAGGAATAACTTTGGGAGATGATTCAGGAAGCCACAGTCATTTGCAGAATAGAGTTGCAGTTCCACTTGAATATGGAACTGCGGCGCTGTCGAGAAGTTACATGGCCTTCATGATGGAGGCTAATTTTTGGGAATCATCAAGTATATGAAACTCAGTGATTTTCTCATTTTGAATTTTGTAAAGGTGCCCAAAATCAGCATCCATGCCTTCCGCAGTTCCATGGGCTAATACAAAAACATAATCACCTTCGGCAATCATCAATTTTGGTTCTACTTTAAAATTTTCAAAATGGCTGGGAATGTGGGCCAAGAAGTTACCAATGAAATTGTCTGGTCCACGATAGGTTCCTGAAAATTTGTGCATTCCATTTACTTTAACTATTCCCTCATCATGCATCAGGGATTTGAGGGTGCCCATGTCTCCAGCAGCAAAACTGTCATATCCTTTTTGAACCACTTCTTTCGGGGTCATTTCATCTCCAATTTAAGAGGTGTTGAAAATAGTTGAGGCAAGTTTCGACAAGCTAAGCTGAAACGCCTGCGAAAGAATAATTCTTTTGAGATTATTTTCAATTTATTAGTTGGAAGGGGAATTACGTTCAGAAACGAATATGCCAGCAAAGACGGTAGGCCTTGCTTTCCAAGAAATGCAACTGGTATTGGAAACCTTCCGCAGGAACTAAACCACGGTTTCAATAGCTCAAGCTTCGCATCGTTAGCCCCAACAAGCCACTCCAGCATTCTTTGAAATAAGTTTTCAGGTCCTACCTACACTCGAAGTTAACGCTGCTCTTCCCAAAATTGATCCCCCCATCGCCCTCCGCCTGAATAGTCTTGCTTGCTAAAACTATAGTGCAGGTCGACCCAGCTACCGGATACTCCTTTGAACAGGGCTGGCCAGTCGACAACAAAACTCAAAGAACAAGCAAGGAGGATCATTGGGAATATTTGAAAATGATGGAGGCCCCCACTATGGCCAAGGGGCTGGAATGTTACTGGGCTTAGCCGTTGGTGATGCGCTGGGAGCCTACCTCGAGTTTGAGGATGCACGGGAACCGGAAAACTACCTGCGAGAGTATCAGGCAGGTGGTCCGCACAATCTGCCCGCTGGTTGTTGGACCGATGACACCAGCATGGCCTTGGCGATGGCCGACTCGCTCTTGATGCAACGTGGAAAACTGGATCCTAAAAACATGCTGGCCTGCTGGCGTGACTGGTTCCGCAATGGTGCCTATTCTTCAACAGACACATGCTTTGATATCGGCATGACCTGCCAGCAGGCGATCCAGCGATTTGAAGAGGGTGTAGACCCCGAAGAATGTGGAACCACAGGCAAGTGGGCTTCTGGCAATGGAGCCTTGATGCGAATGGCACCTGCGGTTATTTCAGCTTATCGGGTTGAGGAAGCGGTTGAGCTTGCCATTGGGCAAACCAAGCTGACACACAATAACCCAGAAGTGCTGATGTATTCAGAAGCCTTTGCCAAAGAGTTGTGGCATGGCAAACCACTTCCAGAGTATGACCACCTGAGACTCCCGAAAAACACTCCACGCCAAAATGTAATGTCTGGGGGCTACGTCAAAGAATCTTATCAATGTGCGTGGTGGTGTGTACAGAATACGGATTCCTTTGAGGAAGCTGTGGTGACAGCGGTCAACCGAGGCCATGATGCTGACACCTCTGGTGCTATCACCGGTGCATTGGCAGGCAGGATCTATGGTGAGAGCGGAATACCAGATAGCTGGTACGACAATCTCTATGCTGTTGAGATGCTCCGGCATTTGGCAGGTAATCTCTATGACCTGCGCTGGCGCAAGGCTGCGTGAGCAGGTTCCTCCTGAAGCTGCTTGTGACAACAAGATCGTAGCCCAAATCCAAAATTGGGCTGAACAGGCAGTTAGCTCGGTGAGCTCAAAACCATCATCCAACATTCTCAATCTGAGACAAACATCAAAAAACTGGAACTTTTACACAGACTTGTGAGAAAGGTTTGCGTAAATGCAATTACTCACAGGTGGCCAGCAAAGTCTTGATGCGAACAACCCTAAGCCAATGCATCAGGGAACACGAGAAAATCCATTGAGGCAACCTCTAGCCTTCAACTTTTTAAACAATCAGGACTAATCAATGATTACGGGTGAACTTAAATCGAAGGCAGACAAAATCTGGGACACGATGTGGTCAGGTGGAATCTCCAACCCCATCTCGGTTGTGGAGCAGTTAACCTATCTGCTCTTCATCAAGCGCTTGGATGAACTGCACACGCTCAAGGAACGCAAAGCCACCCGCCTCAACGTGGCCATTAAAGATCCGATCTTCGATGCTCAGCAAGACCACCTACGCTGGTCACGCTTCAAAGATGCTGCCCCCGAAACAATGTTTATTACCGTCAAGGACGAGGTTTTTCCTTTCATCAAGGGACTGAATGCAAGTGGAGAAACAACGGAGGGTGGATCAACCTACTCTCAGCACATGCGAGATGCGATCTTCATGATGCCACAACCTCGTGTGTTGGCCAATGTTGTAGACCAACTCGACAGCATTGATATGGCAGATACTGACACCAAGGGGGATCTTTACGAGTACATGCTGGGCAAGATTGCCACCGCTGGACAGAATGGCCAGTTCCGCACTCCACGGCATATCATTTAATTGATGGTTGAGATGACGGGACCGACACCCAAGGATGTCATCTGTGATCCGGCCTGCGGAACTGCTGGCTTCCTGATTGCCAGTTCGGAATATCTCCAGAAACAACACAGTGAAGAAATTTACAAGGACTCTGAATCTCGCAAGAAGTTTAACGAAGACACCTTTCACGGTTATGATTTTGACAGCACCATGCTCCGCATTGGCAGCATGAACATGCTGTTGCACGGAGTGGAAAATCCAGACATCCGCTATCGGGATTCTTTGGCAGAAGACGCGGGTGACGATGAAGGATCCTACAGCCTGATTCTTGCCAATCCACCCTTTGCCGGCAGCCTTGATTTCGAATCAACTTCCAAGGAGCTTCAACAGATCGTCAAAACCAAGAAGACCGAACTGCTCTTCCTCGCTCTCTTTCTCAAGCTGCTGCAGACGGGTGGACGGGCAGCGGTGATTGTTCCGGATGGTGTACTTTTTGGCTCCAGCAAAGCGCACAAGTCCCTGCGCCAGATTCTGGTGGAAGGCCACAAATTAGATGCTGTAGTCTCGATGCCGTCTGGAGTATTCAAGCCCTACGCAGGAGTCTCCACTGCAATTCTGTTCTTTACCAGAACCAACTCTGGGGGTACTGACCACGTCTGGTTCTACGACATGCAGGCCGATGGCTTTTCCCTTGATGACAAGCGCACTCCCCAACCGGACAAGAGTGACTTGCCCGATCTACTCAGTCGCTGGAAGAACTTAACAGGAGAAAAAGACCGCAAGCGAACAGACCAAAGCTTCATGGTGCCCAAGGCCGACATTGTCAGCAACGACTATGACCTATCCCTCAACCGCTACAAGGAAGTGGATTACGAAGTGGTGGAGCATGAAGCTCCCCAGCTGATTCTCGCTCGGTTAGCTCAACTGGAAGAAGAAATTGCAACGGGTCGGAAAGAGTTAGAGGAGATGTTGGGATGAAGGCTTCTATTTCAGATTTCGCAATATTGCTACGAAATGGGAAGTCTGTCAGGCAATCAGCCAATGCTGGTGGCCTTCCGATAACGCGGATTGAGACTATTGCAGACTGGTCAATAAACCATCAAAAGGTTGGTTTTGCAGATCTTCGTCGTGAAGATTGTGAAGATTGGTTGCTGCAAGAAGGAGATATCCTGATAAGCCATATCAACTCAACAAAACATTTGGGAAAATGTGCAATCTACAAGGGCGTACCTGAAGAGTTAGTACATGGTATGAACTTGCTGGTGCTTCGGATCGACAAAAAATCTGCAGATTGTCGTTTTGTTTACAGAATGTTCTAGTCTTCTGGTTTCCGAAGTCAGTTGCCGCAAATAACCAAAGATTCCGTCAATCAATCCAGTTTCAATATTTCCAGTTTCAAAACTCTTCAAATCCCCCTCCCACCCCTCGCAGAACAGAAACGCATCGCCGCCATCCTCGACAAGGCCGATGAACTGCGAACCAAACGACGCGAAAGCCTCGCCCAACTCGATCAACTGATTCAGTCCACTTTTCTGGAAATGTTTGGGGATCCCGTCACCAATCCGAAGGGGTGGGAGATTAAGTTGCTAGGGGACGTTGTCGAACGTCTAGATGGGGGAAAAATGTTGCCCAGTCAGAAACTGAAACTGACTTCAGAGTTCTAAAAGTAAGTGCTGTAACATCCGGAAAGTATCGACCAGAAGAAAGTAAGTTTTTGCCTGCAGACTTCAAGGTCCCAAAATCATATCTTGTCACAGAGGGAGATTTATTGATTAGCAGGGCGAATACCATCGAATTAATTGGGGCGACTGCTTATGTATGGGCGACTCCAAATAACATTGTTTTGCCAGACAAAATTTGGAAATTCATTTGGAAAAAAGATGCGCCAATTAGCCCACTTTTTATCTACCATCTATCACAAGATTCTGAGTTTCGGCGGGTCTTGGGGAGCAGAGCATCGGGTACCAGTGGGTCCATGAAAAACATCGCCAAACCAAAGCTACTTAGCATGCCAATTTTTCTTCCACCTCTAGTGCAACAGAAGCATTTCACCTCCATTGTCAATTCAATCGAGCAGCAAAAAGCCCGTATCCAAACCCACCTAACCGAACTCGACACCCTCTTCGCCTCTCTTCAGTCCAGAGCCTTCAACGGGGAGCTTTGAAAAGTCATGAGCAACTTTGCCTTCCTGCCAAAGCTGTTTGACACGATTCAAAGTGCAGCTCGCAAGGCTGAAGCTCAAATTCTTGGTGATCCCCGTACCGCCTGCTTCTATTCGCGCTTTGCGCTGGAAACGCTCGTCCACTGGCTCTATCGGCACGAACCATCGCTCAAACTACCCTATGAGCAGCACCTGAGCGCACTCTTGCACGCTCCTGCGTTTCAGAACCTGCTGCCAGACAATCTTAGCTACAAGCTGCGGCTGATCCAGAAAGTTGGCAACCAAGCGGTTCATCGTCCCCAACCGATTCACCAGTATGATGCTCTACAAAGTGTCAAGGAACTCCACCACCTCTGTTACTGGTTGACTCGAACCTACGCTCCCGATGCGTCTCGAGAGGGAGCAGGCTGGCGGGATGATCGGATTCCAAAGCCACTCAGCACAGCCGATGTGGTTCCACGTGCAGAGTTGGAAGCACTCCAGCAAAAGCTGGCCGAGCAGAGCCAGTTGGCGCTGAAACGCCAGCAGGAAAAGGATGCTCTTGATGCAGAACTGCTTAGTCTCCGCCAGCAACTGCTGGAAGTTCGCAAGCTTGCAGAGCAGCTAGAAGACACTCACGACTACTCTGAAGCAGACACTCGCAAATACCTGATTGACTTGGACCTGCGGCGAGTAGGCTGGGATCTCGAGCAACCGAATGTGCGCGAATATGAAGTGAGTGGAATGCCCAACCCGTCAGGGAAGGGTTTTGCCGACTATGTGCTGTGGGGAGACGATGGCAAACCCCTCGCGGTGGTTGAAGCCAAGAAGACGACTGTCGATCCAACCACTGGAAAACAGCAGACCAAGCTCTATGCCGACTGCCTTGAGCAGATGCACGGCCAGCGTCCGTTGATCTTCTACACCAACGGCTACCAAACAATGCTCTGGGATGATACCATCTATCCACCTCGCAGGGTGGCTGGCTTTTACAAGAAAGATGAGTTAACCCGTCTGATCCTGCGTCGAAGCCAGCGACAGAATCTGGACGGCACCGAGATCCGTGAGGCGATTGTCGAGCGCTACTACCAGAAACGGGCAATCGTCAACATCTTCGAACAGTTCAATCAGCAGCGCCGCAAAGCGCTGCTGGTGATGGCAACAGGAACGGGTAAGACCCGTACAGCCATTGCTCTTGTAGATGTGCTGCAACGGGCGGGCTGGGTCAAGCGGGCTTTGTTTCTCGCAGACCGAAAATCGCTCGTCAAGCAAGCTTGTAATGCCTTCAAAGCCCATCTCCCCGAATCCAGCCCTGTCAATCTGGTAACGGAGAAAGACACTGAGGGGCGGGTTTACGTCAGCACCTACCAGACGATGATGGGGTTGATTGATGAAACCAAGGGAGGAGAGCTACGCTTTGGCGTTGGGCACTTCGACTTGGTGATCATTGATGAAGCCCATCGCTCGGTCTACCAAAAATACGGAGCAATCTTCCGATACCACGATTCTCTGCTCGTTGGGCTGACTGCAACACCTCGTGAAGAAGTGGACAAGAACACCTATGACCTCTTTGAACTGGAATCAGGTGTTCCCACCGATGCCTATGAACTGAAATTGGCGGTCAAGGATGGCTTTCTGGTTCCACCCAAGGTGCAGCAGGTTGATTTGCGTTTTCCACGGGAGGGGATTGATTACGACTCTCTGAGCGAGGAGGAGAAGGCCCAGTGGGAGAATCTGGATTGGGGAGAAAACGTTGATCCGGAGAGCATCCCAGATCGTGTCAATTCTGCGGCCATCAATAGCTGGCTCTTCAACAAGGATACGGTTGACAAAGTGCTGCAGCACTTGATGGAACATGGCCACAAGGTTGACGGAGGAGACCGCTTGGCCAAGACGATTGTCTTTGCCCGTAACCATGATCACGCCAAGTTCATTGAGGAGCGCTTCAACCTGCATTATCCGCACTATGCCGGCCACTTTGCCAGAGTGATTGACAACTACGAGAAGTACAACGAAACCTTACTCGGTGATTTCTCCCAGCGCGACAAGTCTCCGCATCTGGCCATTTCAGTGGACATGCTCGATACCGGCATCGATGTGCCGGAAGTGGCCAACCTCGTCTTCTTCAAGCCCGTTTATTCGAAAATCAAGTTCTGGCAGATGATTGGTAGAGGAACACGCCTCTGCCAAAATTTACATGATATTGGGCAAGACAAGCAGGACTTCCGGATTTTTGATTTCTGTTTCAACTTCGACTTCTTCCGTGAAAACCCCGATGGCATCAATGCCAATAATTCAGCTTCCTTGGGCAAACGGCTCTTCGGTGTTCGGGTTCAACTCCTTGGACACTTGCAGAGCGAGCCAGAACTAGATCCAGATCAGAGCTTGGGGGTTGCTTTGCGTGATCTGTTGAAGGCGGAGGTCAAAGCGATGAACCCTGACAATTTCATTGTCCGAGAGAAACTCGAAGCAGTGGAAAAGTTTCATCAGGAGCAGAGTTGGCAGAATCTCAGCCATGATGATCTGGAGACCCTCCAACATGACGTGGCGGGCTTGCCCTCCAGCACACCTCATGATGATCTCGAATCACGGCAGTTCGATCTGCTGCTGCTGCGCATGCAACTGGATCAAATTGGGGGGAGCAATACCCGTTTCGAGCAATCACGTCAACATGTGATGGAGATGGCCGGCCTGCTTGAGGAGAAAAAGAACATTCCCGCCGTAGCAAAGCAGTTGGCCTACCTCTCGGAGTTACAGGAGAACTCCTATTGGCAAGACATCACACTAGCCATGCTCGAGGATCTGCGCTTGCGCCTGCGGGAGTTGGTTCCCCTGCTGGACAAGAAAAAACGCAGCATTGTCTACACCGACTTTGAAGATGAAGTGATCAATGTGCGTGAAGAGGAAATTCTTCATATACCCAAGATGACAGGCGTCCAGTATGAGAAAAAGGTCAAAGAGTATTTGAAAGGTCACCTTGATCATCTGGTCATTCACCGCCTGCGCAGTAATCAACCTTTGACAGAGGTTGATCTGCAGGGGCTAGAGCAGGCTCTGCAGAAGATTGGAGATGAGGACGGAAATGAGTTGCTCTCAGGAATGATGGAACGTGCGCAGGCACCATCACTGATCCACTTTGTCCGCAGTATGGTTGGCATGGACCGTACCGCCGCGCAGGCGGCCTTCTCCGGATTTCTGAACGACCGCAGCTTGAACGCCAGTCAGATCCGCTTCATTGAAATGGTGATCGACCAACTCACCGCACGAGGAGTAATGGAGGCCAAGGCGCTTTACGAAGCACCTTTTAGCAGTTTGCATGCAGGCGGACCAGAGGGGTTGTTTCAGGGCAAACAGAACGTAATTGATGGCGTTTTTGAAGCTCTAGCTTCGCTGGAGCCAGATGTGCGTAGAGCTACTGGGTGAATGTTTCACAATTGGGGAACAGACCACCACAAGAAACAATTTCAAACACGCCAAGATTCACTTTTGAGATTTGATGAGCAACCCCTAAATATTTAAAAAATTACGCTAAATCAATTCTGTAAAGGTCCCAATGAGTTCATTCAGCTTGTTCTTCCAGTCCATCTTTTTTAACCCCCTCACCTTCTTCTTCTGCACATTAATTACGATATGGCTTGTGTCAGCGATTGTCCTACTATTCAGGTCTTCTGAGGCCAATAGTGGTTGGAAAGCACGATTTATTGCTATGACAGCTACGAGCCTCGCAACTCTTGGGATTCTTGGAACCTTCACAGGTATTTTGATTGGTTTGCTGCATTTCAATGTGGATAAGATTGATGACAGTGTTCCTAACTTGTTAGCTGGTTTAAAAATCGCCTTCACCACTAGCATTGTGGGGATCAGCGCAGCGATCATTTTTAGAATTTGCAGAGCTTTCTCACCGACGCCGGCCAGTGCTGACGGTATCGGGCCAGAGGATATTTTAAACGTACTGGAAGAGATTCGAAATGATGCTCGCACTAGTACCGCACGTTCATCCAAACTACTTCTCAGTCTGCGTGCTGCCATTTCCTCCGATGGTGACAGTAGTTTGTTGACTCAAATGCAGAAGCTCCGATCTGACTCCAACGATAATCAAAGTACTTTGATTAAGGAATTTAGAGACTTTGCCAAAGCTTCATCAGATGCAGACAGCAGCTTACTGACTGAAATGCAAACACTTCGATCAGACGCAAAAGACAACCACACATCGCTTATTGATGAGTTCAGGGAATTTGCCAAGCATATGGTCGAGAACAACCAGAAGGCAATCATCGAAGCACTTGAACGGGTAATCCGTGATTTCAATCAGAATCTGACTGAACAATTTGGTGAAAACTTTAAGCAGTTGAATCAGGCTGTCGAAGCATTGGTTAAATGGCAAGAAAACTACCGCATCCATGTGGAAGCACTTGAGGGTCGCTTGGAAAAGGCAGTGAGCGCCACTGAAGCTTCGAGGCAAGCCTTGGAGAGTGTTCAAACCCATGCAGAGCAAATCCCCAAAGCAATTGAACCCTTGGGAGAAGTACTAAAAGGACTGATCAACCAGACACAAGTCTTAGATGCTCATCTTCAAGCGATTGCCGGATTGAGAGATAAAGCAATTGAGGCATTTCCAGTGATTGAAACCAATCTTCAATCGATTACAACAGATATGAAAGATAGTGTTCAGGATGTGCTGAATCAATCCAGAGAAGCAATGTCAGAGTCTGAGAAACTACATGCTGTTCTGAGACAAGATCAGAGAAAACTCATTGAGGAGGTTGGGACCTCCAGAGAACGCTTCCACACTGAGTTGGCTAGCACTCTTGAAGAGATGAGCCTGCAGGCAGGTGAAGAATTTGAAAAGCACAGAAGCCTGATCCAACAAGCTCTCGAATCAACATTGGCACTAATGAAAGAAGGAGTTGATGGTGTACTGACTCAATCGCGAGAAGCAATGTCAGAGTCTGAGAAACTACATGCTGTTCTGAGACAAGAACAGCTAAATATCATATCAGAAGTTGGCTCCTCACGAGAGCGTTTCCACACAGAATTGGAAGCTGCTCTCTCTCAAATGAACAAGCATGCAAAAGATGGATTTGACAGGCATACACAATTGATTCAGCAAGTTTCAGAAGCTTCAAGAAAATCTATAGATTCAGCATGGGAAGATAGTGTCAAAAAAATGAACGAACAGTTCACGAGCTTTGATAATCAAATGCAACAAGAAATGAATCGCTCCATTCAAGCAATGGGGAGAAATCTAGCGTCTGTTTCTGAGAAACTGGTTAATGATTATACACCACTTACCGAGAGGCTTCGGGAGTTGGTTAGCATTAGTAATAGAGTCAACTGATGGATCGTTTCTTTGGGACTTCAAGCCGAGAGGAGGAGGGTGAATGGCTATCTGTCTCCGATTTGATGGCAGGTTTGATGGTCATATTTCTATTCATTGCGATTGTTTTCATCCGGCCACTGGCCGAGCAAAACTTGGAGATCAAGGAAATCGCTCGGACTTGGCAGGAGAATGAATTGGAAATTTACAAAGCTCTGTTGGATGAATTTGAGGAAGACCTGCCCCGTTGGAATGCGGAAATTGAAAAGGATACTCTCTTGATTCGTTTCAAGTCTCCGGATGTTCTCTTTGAGCGTGGTGCCTCAACGATTAGAAAAGAATTCGCTGCAATCTTGAAAGATTTTTTCCCGCGCTATGTTGGGGTCCTTGACGATTTTCGAGAGTCAATTGAGGAAGTTAGAATTGAGGGGCACACCTCATCCGTTTGGAATCGGAGTACTAGTGAAAATGCCGCCTACTTTCTAAATATGGAACTGTCACAGAGTAGAACTAGGGCGGTTCTACAAAATGTTTTGAACCTGTCAGAGGTTAGAGGTGCCCGTGCATGGCTTCAACCGCTTTTGACCGCCAATGGTCTCTCTTCAAGTCGTTTGGTAGTGAATAAAAAGGGTAAAGAGGATCGTGAACGCTCTCGCAGAGTTGAATTCCGAATTCGCACAACAGCGCGCACAGAGATAGTTCGAATTTTAGAAGCAGTCAGATGAAATTATCAGACGAGTTCAAAGAGCTTGAAAATCAACGAAAGCGGATGGGTGCAGGACTCTCTAATTGGGATATGAATGCCTCAGGTTTAGACCCAAGACAGCAACTGCTCACAAAACTCCGCGAGGGAATTGAAATTGATCTGGAAGAAGTAGAAGTAGAAGCGGGGCATCTTCTGACTTATAAAGGCGAACAAGCTCTCCTTTACATCAAAGATACCCGTTCCAGCATTTGGACATTAAAAAATGAACCTGAGAACTCAAAACGGTTTCATATATCAGATTGTCAGAAATTGTCAGAAATGAGGAGTGTTGGTAAGTTTGAAAAGTATGTCGTAACCAATCGTACTGATGGCCTATTTCTAGTTGATTGGGTTGATTATGAAAGTAAACAAAAAGGGGAAACAGAAGCTGCTCTCAAAGTCTGTATGTTTTGCTTGGGTACAGTCAATTGGCGAGGATATAAATCCGGTCAGCGGACAAAAAAAACTAACAGAAGTAAGAAACAATTTAGGGAGTCCATTTGGGAAGAGTTTTCTATTTCAGAATTCTTGATGACTTACTCAACATTTTTCCATTCAATGCCAAGCCGCCGAGATGTAACTGCAGAACTAGATGAGTACGTGACAAATTGGCACGAAATTTCTGAACGAAAGAGGAGGCAACGAAATTGGAAATGTCAGTCCTGTGGAGTCGAATTGTCTGAGTTACGAAGATCGCTACATTGTCATCATATCAGTGGAGTTGTAACAGACAATTCCGACACAAATCTGATGGTCTTGTGCGCCATCTGCCATTCAGAACAACCACATCATAATCACATGGGCGTGCCTGAGAAGGACAGACGTAAGATAAATAGTTTGCGGATCGAGCAAGGTCTGATGCCGAGTTAGGATTGAAAGGCTCTTTGTTCAAACTAATTGGGGAGTTGAAATGCTGACCGAAGTTGACGCTCTGCGGGCCTATGCTCAGATGATGAACACCATTGACCGAACTCATTTTGAAGCACTACTTGCTAAGGACTTTGTCTATGAGTCACAGAACGTGCTGCAACCATTGGAGTCCAAGCAAGAATTTCTGAACTACATTTACCCGAAGCTGAAAACAATTCGGGAAGCCAACACAAAGGTGTTTGCTGAGATGGGAACGGTTAGCGCTTATGAAAACCAACCTTGCGTGATCAGGGCTCAAAATGACAAAGATAATCTTGTGGCTTTGGTTCTAGTGAAGTTGGAGGGACAACTGATCAAACGCCTTGATCTCTGTATTGTTCCTCGGCCGCAAACCGCAAAGCGGAGCGGGGAATATCCTGAATAAGCCATATCTTGGACTATCAAACCAATTTTGGATAATTAGGTTTTAACTCGATTTAAGGGCTCCAGATGCACTTCAAACGATTATTTACTCAAGAAGTAAGCAGTCATTACCTACTTGATCTTCCCAAAGACTATGCTGAAAAAACAGATTGGCCACTTTTAGTTTATCTACATGGTTATAGCGAAAGTGGTAATGATTTGGAAATGGTGAAACAAAATGGGCCGCCCAAATTAGTTGCAGAAGGTAAGCAGTTTCCATTTGTGGTAGTTAGTCCACAGTGTCCATCTGGTTTTTACTGGAGAGGCAATGTCATCATGGGGCTGATTGATCAGATTGTGGAGAACTACTCCATCGACACATCCAGAATCTACATGACTGGGAAAAGTATGGGTGGGTATGGAACATGGCAAATTTCCCATGAATACCCAGAACGATTTGCCGCTGTTGCCCCTGTATGTGGGGGTGGGTTATTTGTAAGTCCTTACTTCATGGATAGGCTCAAGAATCTTCCGGTTTGGGCATTTCATGACAAAAGAGATGATGTGATCCCCCACCAAGAATCAGTCAGCATGGTGGAGGGAGTCAATGCCGCAGGTGGCAATGCCAAGTTGACCACCTTCGATGAAGGGACGCACGATGCGTGGACAGAAGCCTACAACAATGACGAACTCTACGATTGGTTCCTGAAGCATTCGAAATGAAACTGGTACCGCTGGAGCGTATTTTACAGTTGCATACCCATAGTGAGGGCCACCCACTTCAGGAGTAGAAATGGGCCCCATCAACCCCTTGTACCTATCCACATTTCTTGATTTGGGGCCTGACTGGTCGGAGCAATCGGAGGAGTTTGCTATCGTCTCTGGCTACGCCACCACCGTTGAGAAATGGTCTGCTGAACGAAATCAGCAGGCAGATGAACTGGTAGTCATTCATTTCAGCAATGGCTTTCGGTGATCAGTGTTCTGAAAAGTGGTTGAGTTTCGATTGGAAATTAATTGGTTGGTTCATACCAGCTTCCTAAAGCTTATGAATGACATGGCGCACCACTCCCCAGATCTGGAAATCATCATCAACTGAAATGGGAATACTTGGATAGTCTGGATTCTCTGGCTGCAATTCAAAACACTCCCGTGTCTGCACCAGTCGCTTGAGGGTGAATTCCCCGTTGAGAGAAGCAATCACAACTTTTCCATTGGGTTTTTTCTTGGAGCGATCGACGATCAGTAAATCCTGATCAAAGATGCCAGCGCCGGTCATCGAGTCCCCATTAGCACGGACAAAGAAGACGTTGTTGGGATCAGGAATCAGATACTGATGCAGATTTAGATAACCGTCTTAGTAATCCTGAGCAGGGCTGGGAAATCCTGCGGAGACCATCGATTCAAACAATGGGCGCTGGTACTGATCTGCAATTGGGGAATGAACAGGCAGGACGAAGGTGAATGACAATAGGTTCATAAAAAGTTTTTGTCAGCTTTGCGTGTAATCTTCACAACGGTGTAAGTCGGCTTTGGCAACAGCTTCATCTCTAAGTTTCATGTTTTTAGCTGAAGATGGCGCTGTCATTAAATTCAGAAATGCTTGGTGTGAGGGATACCAAATCCCCAAAACCTCATCGATATCTTGAGTGCCAACTACCTGTCCAAAAACTTCTGTCCTCCAGAGAATCTTTCCACCAACTTCTTTTAGCAATTGCTCAAGAACTTTCATGTAGGCTTGATACAACTTTCCGGTTGGGTAATCAGCAACATCCCGATACTTGTTGAGATTTAACATAAAAACAGCATCGTCTTGACTCCCGTGGGCAATCACTTTCATCTTTTCAATTTCGGTCAAATTGACACTTGGCAGTTCAGCCATTTTTGCCTCTTGTAATTCTGGGGTGAATATGGTGTGTGATCCTTAGCATCTATGAGGGATTTGAAACTGGGAGGGATCCGGTTGGATGGGATCTCAGGTGTTTGGTGGATTAAGAAATTTTCTCAAGCGAATAGACATCAGCAACAGCATTGTTTGCTGCATTCCATTCTTGAACCTTTGGTGATGACATGACGTTTTGGAGGCCTTCCATATCAGTCACATTCAACAGTCCAACTGCCGTATTGTCATTCATTTTTGTCACTTCCCACGCAGAAGTGTAGCGGCGCACATCATCTCCTACCTCCGCCAGCATTGCCGTAAACTCTTCGTAAGAACAATCAAACTTTGTCACGATACAAATATTCATGGAATTCTCTTGATCAGAGGATTGGGGATTCAATCGAATTGAATCCCGTTGAAGCAGTCGAGATCATTTCAGAGGAGTCGCCCCTGTTTCTAGTCGGGTGACTTGGCCATCCCTGATCGTATGAACACTCATTAAAGCCTCCTTGCTTCCGTCTGGATACTCATTGAATCTGTGAGCAACCCCAATCTCATCATTTTCGTAAATCACCCTGAAGTTGTTTGTAATTACAGTTGGTGCACCGGGTTTGAACCTATCCCAACCAAGCATTTCTGCTTTGGTGACTTCCGTTCCACTTTGATGACGTACAAAAACAAAATCATCAGCCATCAATTTATCCAAAGTATCCAAATCTTTTGCTTTAAAAGCATCATGTAAATCGTTTATTAGTCCCATTCTTACCTATCCTCAGTTTGAGTGTGAGATCCTATTTATTGATTGGGTGCTTGATAAGCAGAAACCACTTTGTTGGCAGTTTCCATTGCAGAGGTCATTGACTTGGAATCGATGATCTCAATTCCTTCAAAGTTAGTGACTGTTCCCGAGGAGGCAATAACCATCTCAACGGCTGCAAATTGCTCAGCAGTTCCCTCTCCGATTGTGACTATTTCGGCCGTACTGACGCTGAAATACATTTTGTGCATTGTGACACCGGCTGCGTTCATCAGAGCTTTGATCGCAGCCTCACGATCCTGTGGATTGCTGACATAACCTTTGAAGGCTTCATTGCTTAGCTTTGCTCTTGTCATGTAAAGTGACATTCAAACTCCAAATTCTTAGGGTGAGAAAATTCGATGCATTGAATCTAACATCGATGAGTGACTCCCAATGAAATAGTCAGCAGTAGAAAAATTTCAACTGATTTCTTTGTCAGCTAATTTAGAGTAACAACATCCAAGGCTCGCTTTATTGTTGCGCACTAATTACAAAGAACCTCACAGGGCACTCCATCCTTGTCCCCGTCCAAGCGACTGAGTCCACATTGACTCAGGAAAGCTCTCGCTTCTTCACAAGAATTCATTTGTTTGCAATAGCGTTTGCTTCCACAAACGACCTCCAAACTTACTGAGGGCAATGTTAGCTGGCTAGACTGCCCAATGGCAGTGCAGTTCATCTCGGGTGCCTCTCTCGGCAACTCGACTTGATTCCCAAGTAATTTCCGTAAAGCCATTAACTCTCTCCGATCAGCGGTCAATCCCCACTTCAGCTTCACAGCTACCCAAGCCCTCACATATTCGGTTTGATAGGCTGGATTGGGTGGCAACCACTCTGCTGGATCCTTGGCTCCCTTCTGACGATTAAGACCACGATCAACAGCAATCAACGTGTCTGGATCATCCATATCATTGGCATAGGCTCTTTTGCGCTCCCTTGACCAGTTGGCAGCACCAGACTGGTGGGCCTCCTTGAGAGGCACCATGTGGTCAATGTCGAGCTTGCTGGCATCCATAATGGTTCTGCCAGAATACGGGTCATTCCAGCTTCCTGAGACTACTCTGCAGCCCTTTTCTGTCTTGAACCCAACCGTCGAGAGGGACTCCTCAATCAACACCTCGTGACGAGCGTTCTGGCAATCCTTGTCTTCATCAATCCAGTGACGGTAGCTTTTGCGGTCGTATTTGGGGCAGCCTGCAGAATCTGCGAAGGCTGTTGTTGTCAGCAGTATGAAAAGTATTGTCAGCAGTGCAGGCATCATTCGTAATCTTCCCAGTTCCAGTTCTGCCCTTCGCTGGGGTCGTAGTCTAGTTCTTCTCTACGACTTTCTTGAGAAATGATTTTTTGATCTTTGTACGAAACAGCAGTGATAGAGGCATCAAAAATCTCTGCATTTCGAAATTTGCTGTATCGATGTACACAAAGAAATTCATCAGCTTCATAAATCACTCTAAATGGCCCTATTATTATTGACTCAGTGAGTGCCTTGATGATGCCTTTGTAAGCTTCAAGATCTACAATTATTCCTTGGGATTTTGCCTGAAAACTTGGGTCTGTTATCGCATCCAATAAGGTGAAATCTCCCCTACACAATTGCCTCCATGCTGTCTCAAATTGCTTTGCTTTTGTCATTCTCTCACCCTATTTGGATTCGGTAGATTGTTTCAATAAAATAACTCAACGGCTTAAAATCTCTTGTAGATGAAATGCTATTCATAATCTTCCCAGTTCCAATCCTGACCTTCGCTTGGGTCTGTTTCGATATTCTCTCTTACACTTTCTTGGGTTATGATTTTACCCTCTTTGTAAGAGACAGCACTGATAATTGAATTGTAATCGGACCCCTCACCATCCTCACTCAGAATTCTTCTGTATCTATGAATACATAAAAAGTGATTATCTTCATAAATCGTTTTGAACGGTCCCCAAGTAATGAGTTTTGCAACCGTGAATTCAATAACCTTGTCTGAGTCAATAGTTACTTCAATACCCCATCTGTGATCGATTGCTTTGTAATCGGGGTGATAGATCTTATCCACTAATGAGGTATCTTGATGAAATGCAAGTTTCCAAGCTCTGTCAAACTGTTCTGCTTTAGTCATATATACTCCTCATGCTGTTATTCGTGGTTTAATTGAAAGCGTAGTCCCCCAACTGCTGCCAATCACTCGTAATCTTCCCAGTTCCAGTCTTTGCCCTCACTAGGGTCAGAGATATTTTCAACAACACTTTCCTGAGTGATAATTAAGCCATTCAAATAAGTTATAGTTGTGATTGTCGCACTGAATGCTGGTTCATCGGTCTGCATTGATTTGAACTTTTGCTCTATGCAGAGGAAATTATCGTCTTCAAAAATTGTTCGAGTTGGACCTTTCGTCACTCTCTCACTTAGCGTTGACATGACGACTTTATCCATTTCAAGATTCACTTCTAATCCGGCCCTGTAGTCAAACGAAGAATAATCAGGATGATAAATTTTATCTACTAGCGAGAAATTTCCTCTAAAACCTTGTCTCCACGCTTTGTCGAATGCTTCTGCTCTAGTCACTTTCTTTCCTAATTCTAGTGTTCTGGATTTAATTTCTGCGATGGCGTAGCCCACCTACTGCTTGCTGATTACTCATAGTCTTCCCAGTTCCAGTTCTGCCCTTCGCTGGGGTCGTAGTCTAGTTCTTCAGCAGATGTTTCATGTCGAATGATTTTTCCATCTATATAATTTATGCCTGAAACCAATGACCAAACAAAGTTACCTTTAGTACTTTCATTTCTGAGATAGCGTTGTATGCATAAAAATTCTTCATTTTCATAGATAACCCGAAATGGACCAAAAGTTGTGTTTTCATATGCTGTCATCAATGCACTCTGCATATCTAAATTAACTTCCAATCCAACTCTATGATCGAAGTGTTTACAATCAGGGTGATATAGTTTCTCAACCAGCGAAAAATCACCCTTGTAAGCAAGTCGACGTGCTTTATCGAATTCTTCAGCTTTTGTCATATCTATTCCTCATGCAGTTATCTATGATTTGGCCTCACTTCCAATGAAGCCAACCAGTGCTTGGCCTGAAAGCTTCTGGCTTTCCCCATCCCAAAGCACACTCTCCAGCCCATTGGATCTTCTCTCAGTTCGGCTCTGAATGTTATCTAGCAGATCCCCATCAATCTTGGCTTTGCTCCCCATCTACCTATCCAGAAAGCAAATGCTTCTTTGCTGCAATTGTGCTGAAGCGTGTGAATCACCTTGAGCAGTATTTATACTTTTCAAACAAATGGGTTGAATTTTGGTGTTCGTAAAGGTCAATTATCTAGGACTTCGGAATGCCTACGGGTTCACAGTTCTTGAACCACCACCCTATCAATAGTTAGGAGACATGCCATGAAAATCATTATTAGTGCAGAGTTAACCAAGGGTTGGGATCATTTCAAAACAGTCTTTGAAAGTGATCGCCACAAAAAGATCCGCTCTGATGCTAAATTAATTGATCTTGGATTTGGATACCACCAAGAGACCAATCGGTTTTACGTTGTTCATGAACTGGAATCCATGGAGGTCATGCAAAAGGCAATGGCAGAGAATCAGGATGCCATCGAAGAGGTAGGAGTGGACCAGAGCACAATGCAGATTATCCATCTGGAGGGATGACGACCCTATTTTAGGCCTGACTCCTCAGCGCTGAAAATGTGGAGAAAATGCTGAGGAGTCTTTAAAGATTTTTATCAATATAAAACATAATAAATAGTTTTGTTTCTCAGTAACGGCATTGAGACCAATTCAATATTTTCGACTTAGACTAATCAAATCTGCCTTCGAAAAATGAGAGCATCGGACACGCGTGCGGACACGTGTAGTCTGCAATCCGAGAAAGAATGGGGCAAAGGTTCGAGTCCCCCCTTCAGCACCATTCATCTCAAATTTCACTTCTATTTCAATACCTTCCAGACCGACTTTTTTTGGTCCATCGCTGAAATCCGTGAAAAAACGATTTCTGAAGACTTTGAGGTCACATCTCAGGTCACAGTTTTGGTCACATTGTCAAAGATCAAAACAACGACAGAAAGCGTTCCGTGTCAGCGCCAATTTATCTCTTCCGCAAACCCTCTTCCCGCACCTATTTCTTTCGTTGCTCCATTCCACTGGATCTGCGCAATCACTTTGACGGCAGACAAGAATTCAGAGTATCTTTGGCAAACAAATCCAAGACTCGCTCTCAACGAGCAGCTTGTTGCCTACACTCCATCGTTCAAGACATCTATGCCCAAATTCGCTCTGGAGAAACTCAGATGACTGTAGAGGAGATCAAGGAGGTTCTGCGCATTGAACTCGAGAAGAGCTTTCGCTACATCAAGCACATTCAACTGGGCGTTGGAGCTTAAGGGTTTTTTAGTTTATGGATGAGCAGTTTCAAAGAAACTTCCAACATTGTTTTTAATTTGCTATAATAATTGAGTTATCAATGGGAGTCTTGCCAGATAATGCCTGAGTCAGCAGTTGAATGATTCGATTTGTGTGGTGAAGGTCTTTCCCGCGTAATGCTTGGCGTATGGGATAAAATTCTCGTAAGCCTTCAGCATGTCTGTGCCATAGCCCATCGTCGGTAGGTGCTTGATCTGCTGCCAAAGAACCTTAGCGGTTTTGATCGTCCTTCTTCCATAGACAAAGTCGAGGACCTTGCCAAAGATGGAGTCCACCGCTAGCCAGAGCCAACATGGGGACTTATTTTAGCGATGAAAGTGCAGAGTTCATCGATTTCGATGAAGGAGCAGGCTTCAGTCTGTGGTGAGCTTGCTGGGAGTGCTTGGGCAACTTGTACCAACCAGCGAGAGACCGTCTTATGATGGATGCCGAGAACCCGGCCGATGGCTCGCATCCCCATCCCTTCAAGATAGAGTTGACAGGCCTGTTGCTTCAGGGCTGGATCTTTGCCTTGTCGTAGTGTTAGAGGATCCGTCGGAAGGCTTGGCAACGGTAGCGTTGAACACCTCGACGGGTGCCGTAGTGAATAGATTCGGGACGAGCTCTTTGAGGACATTGCATCGTTAGTTCCCCAAATCTCAGAGATTACTTCATTTGTATAAACGACGCACCTGCGCCAACCCCAATTCAGCTTTCATCAAAATAGTGCTTGCTTTTTAACTATCTTCCAGTAGATCTCTCTTGAGTTGATGCTGCTGAATCAGCATCAACTGCTTTTACAATGATTACGATCACCCCAACCCAATATGAGAGTGAGAATTTATGCTAGGTGAAAAATTGGGATCTATGACAGCAACCTCTGTTACAAAGGTCTTGCCTACTGAAGGCACCCTTCCAAAATTTGAGATCACCGCTCAAGGTAGTGGAAACATCACTGGTGTTCCGGTTCAGTTTATGGGTACCTACCAAACAGAAATGAGAGCTGATGGCAGCATGTATGGCGAGTGTCCAAATTCTTCATTACTGATGGCTGCTGATGGAGTAGCTACGCTGAAGGCTAGTGGTGTAGGTAGAACCGAACCTGATGGCTCAACGAAATTTCGTGGAATTTTTTATATTGAAACTACTGCACCCTCCTTGATGAGTTTAAATGGTAAAGCAATTGTGCAGGAGTATGATGTGGACGCTGAAGGAAATGCCACCTGTGAAATGTGGCACTGGGCCTAAGCACCGAATCTTGAGCACAAGAAGTTGTTCACTCTATTTGGGATCTATTTTAATAGATCCCATCTTCCTCTCTTAATTTTCTATCGACTGATTTCCACTAACTAATGCATCTGGCTGATTAGCAATCCGGTGATCTTAGACTTTAGTCCACGCAAAAATTAATTTTGTTGAATCTTTTGGATTCCATCTATCTAGTTGAATTTCAACCCTAGATGCCAAAATTGCGGCATTAAAATAGGAAATTTGTCTAATACAGGAGATAAGATTTCATTGTATCTATTTAGATTCAAGTTGAGCAACGATGCTTTCGCTGCCTATGTCAAAGAGCCTTCCCATCGCGAAGCAGCAGCTCGTAAGCTTGTTGAAGCAGCAGGAGGCAAGTTGCATAACTACTATTACAGCGTTAGTACTGCCGAAACTATCGCAATTACTGAGATTGACGCAGAGTCAATGGCAGCAGTTGAAATGGTAACAATGTCTTCCGGTGTTTTTACCAGTGTAGAAGGAATTGAAATCATCGACTCCAAATCAATGACTTCAGCAATGGAAACAGCTAGTAAGGTAGTCTCCGCTTATCAAGCACCAAACTAGTAATCGAACTCATCGGCTTAGGGATCTAGTCTGACTGGATCCCACCTTCTCATTCCTTACCTAAGCACTGAAATTGTAGGCTCTTCAGAGACTTTTCAAAGTATACAGTGAAGTTTGAATCCGGAGATCCTACTTTGCATCATACCTGATGCGGAATCGCGCTCTGCCAGTTTGATTCTTACTAATATCGAACTCATAGGTTCCCATTAATTTGATACGAATTTAGACAACACTCATCAACCAATTATCAATTAGTGTGTATATTTAAATTTATTGATTTATTTATAATTAAAGATTAAAAAATGATTAGAACCCAAAAGCGATATGCTACGACTCAGTAGCTAAGATGATTCAGTGGTTCGCTCACTGAAACTTTTTCACAAATCCAGTCAGTGAGATAATTTGTGGGAAATATCAGATAGCGTGAATATTTCCCACATTTCAGGGTTTTATTCGTTCACCCGCACCATGAGAGGTTTGTATGTCACCTGCAAATTTCCGTCGTTGGAGAAGGATCTTGATCTGGAGTACTTTGACTGGAAGTACAGTGTGGTTCCTGGGTTTGATAAGTGCCTGGAACCCCAAACTACTGGCCTCCTTTTACAGTATTATTGGTCTTTAACCATCCAAGACCATCAGCCCGCTCAGCTGATGCCCTAGGAATCTAGTCACTATACAATCACTGACTTGAAGGGTTTAAAAGGCGGTAAGGGCAACAAAAAGAGAAACATCATTGATAACCAGAGCAGATTTGGGACTACTTTGAGCTAGTCTCATCCTCACTTCTCGCATCACGGCACACTCTGAAACCTTCCCTTCTGGATGAAGCGAATCTCGGATTCTGGATTAAGACTCAAAACAGATTACGATTATTTTGCGACCATTCATGTGATTCGCCGGTCTTGACTGCCCTCCAACTCAACAAACACGTTCATTAACCCTGATCAGTCTATCGGATTCTTAATCTACAGGTCTACGTTTTTCAGACTATTAAACACTCTCAGAATTTTTTTTCTTTAATAAAAAACTAACTTTTGATTGTTATTGTCTGTCAAGCCAAAGCGATACGGTGAATTGCTCAGTAACCAAAGCTGTGTGGCCCAGTGTCCGTAATAAATATCCCCACAACTCTGTTTATTATTGGATAACTGTCTCTTCATTTTGATCTGCCTGACGAGATGCACGGTTTACATATAAATCTGACCGTGCATCTCACTACCAACCGCCAACTAATTCGAAATCTGATGCTCTCAAGATTAAGCCCCATTCATAGTCTCTGTAGCGTTAAAAGCTATCAATAATAAAAATTATATTTATAATACGCTAAATCTAGTAATAATCGGGGTTTGTTTTGAGTGCTGATCAGTTGAACTCCCTGCAGCCCACATAATCACTGAGGTTGCTGCATTTGGCGGATGTTCACTTGATCGATAATATGCATTGTTCGTAACAATGAGTTCTGTTGATTTGCTTGTTCTTACACATCTTAACCTATTGCATAATACTTCGAAAATTATGATCTCTAATTTTGTGAGGAGGACAAGAGGGCAAATGCACTGAAGGTTAAAACAACTGTTTCAATAACTTGGATTGAACCAACTAAAGAAGGGGTTGATGCGTTAAATGTTTTTTTTGATAGTCACTATGAATTTATGAAAGCTAAAAGCTATCGAGAAGGCCCTCTGAAACTAATTCAGTATGTCATCTCTGAAAGTCCAGAATACGATGGTGTAGATGAATTTTGGCAAGGAGCATTTCCAAAAAAGACAGGAAGAACAATATTCAATTTGTTTGAAATTTATGAAACTGAGGAGGGACTCCATCATCATTGGATAGAGACTGCGCCCATGGCAGATGTTATGGGCGAAATGGAAGAAACCTATAACATAGAAGTCATCATTTTCAATCAAATGAAAGTACGCCAAAGCCTATGGGATTAGAAGTAATTAATTGTGATCTTGGCTGAGTAATGCAAATTGTTGGCTCTTTTGTTGGCCAGTCTGCCAGTTTTTGATTTTTAGCTTGCTTAAATACTGGTGATTCGATTCGCCGGACAAACTTATAACCCTGTCCTATTCTGGCTGCTCATTCATTATCGCCATCCAAATTCTAGCCCATCAAATACCCAGCTTTCTTCGGGGTAGTCGCTATTCCCTTTGACATTTTGAAGTTGCCCATCAATCCTGAAGTGAACATCTGCTTTTAAAGAACATTTTGAAACATCTGCAAGGAGTGAATATGAACAGCTTTGTGGCTACCAACAGCATTATCCCTGACCGCGTCAAAAAAAGAATCTCGAGAAGAAAAGTTTCCCCATTGGCAATGGGAGTCAACCCACTTCTGTTGTTGAAGGAAACAGAGGAACTGGAACAGCCAAGTGAAGCAAAAAGGTCTTGGCAGAATGTAGCTCAGAAAGCCATGTACGACAAAATTGATGATTGAAAAATTGAAAGGATTGGAATCCAGCAGATCCTGCTTTTCATAGTGGTCCGACACAAACCTCCATGTGTTCCTATTGGCCCAAAGACAGTAGCCCTCAAGCGATCCCCCAATTATACGGGGAGGACCAAGCCAGTGAGATCAGAGCAAACGGTTCCAACATCTTTGCCCCTTCAGCACCATCCTTGGATTCCAAAGCTTTCCAAATCATCCGTAAAACCCTAAGAAACTACTGATAGTTCTTGCTTTATCAGCCTTACGGACCTCCCATCTTTCCAAATCCTTCTGAAAACACTACCCCCAGCCAAATTAATTATTGGCCAGATTGTTTGCTATTTTTTAAAAAAATTACCCTAATTCCTATAATTGAAGTGAAACTGGCGCTCTCCTAAATTAAGTATCGATTTGATGATAGGTACAGTTCAAATCAAGACTTCTGAAATAAATTCTTGAGAAAATTGAATCAGTATTTTGCGTCATCGTACCTAAGAGTCTTTTACATTTTTTGGGATTTGGGAAACCTGTCAAAAATCCTTTTAAGCAGAAGTCGAGGTTTTGGACTCAGTTGGATATTGAAAAATCCGGTGGAGGAAATTGCTTGACCGTTCAAGTTCTAAAAATATAATCACGCCCTCTGGAAACCCCTTGCTTGCAACGAAGGGTAGATTGTTATGAAAGGTCTGATAAGACCCGTGCTTAGCTAAGCTTGCCATGTGAGGTGTATGCCTCACCTGCCCCGGTAAATTTCAACATTCCTAATTTTTTGGGAGTACTCATGATGAAGAAGTTTTTATCAGCATTAGCCATTGCAGTTACTGCACTTGTCGCAACCCCTTCAAGTTATGCGCAAGAAACATCAATTGCCACCGTGGTAAAGATTGCTGGAATCCAATGGTTTAACCGAATGGAAGAAGGTGTAAAGAAATATGCTGCAGATACAGGAACAAACGCCTTTCAAGTTGGTCCTGCCCAAGCTGATCCACAACAGCAAGCTGCTTTGATTGAAGACATGATTGCTCAAGGAGTTAATGCCTTAGCTGTTGTTCCGATGTCTCCTGAAGCGCTGGAGCCAGTCTTGGCTCGTGCTATGAAACAAGGCATTGTGGTCATTACTCACGAGGCAGCAAGTCAACAAAACGTGGCATACGACATTGAAGCGTTTGTTAACGAAGACTTTGGAGCCAACCTGATGGAGCAACTTGCTCAGTGTATGAATGGTGAAGGCGAATATGCCGTATTTGTTGGTTCTCTGACCTCTCAAACCCACAATCAATGGGTAGACGGTGCCATTGCCTACCAAAAGCAGAAATATCCAAAAATGAAGATGGTGGGTGATAAAAACGAGACCTTTGATGATGCCCAAAATGCTTATGAGCGAGCACAGGAAGTTTTGCGAGCCTTCCCGAATGTCAAGGGTATGCAAGGTTCGGCTTCAACTGACGTGGCCGGAATTGGTCTTGCCATCGAAGAGCGGGGAATGGAGAAGGAAACATGTGTCTTTGGAACTTCTTTGCCCTCCATTGCCGGTCAATACTTGGAGACAGGTGCTGTGGATGGGATTGGCTTCTGGGATCCCTCTGTGGCTGGCTATGCTATGAACAAGTTAGCACAGATGGTCATTGATGGGCAAAAGGTCACAGATGGTATGAACCTGGGCCTTGATGGCTACGAGAAGGTCAAACTGGACGGCAAAGTGATCTATGGCCAAGCCTGGGTCAATGTCAACAAGAGCAACATGGCGGACTATCCGTTCTGATCGCTTTTGAGAGGTGGGTGATTGCGCCATGCAGTCACCCATAGTTTCAATGATTCTGGACAGCTGGATTCCCAATGGCTTTGCCTGACCCTGACGCCTTCGTCTCAATGATGGGTGTCACAAAACGCTATGCAGGTGTGACAGCGCTGCAAAATGTTGATTTTAGAGTCAGCTCTGGAGAAGCGGTCTGCCTGGCTGGGGAAAACGGATCTGGCAAGTCTACACTGTTAAAAATATTAGCCGGAGTTGAGCAACCTACTGAAGGATTAATCCACATTGACGGTCTACAAAAAGATCACTTAAATCCCCGTCTTTCGGCTGCTGCTGGGATTATGGTCATCTTCCAAGACTTTTCTCTCTTTCCAAATCTGACTGTTGCCGAAAATATTGCCTTCGCCTGCCAACTCACCCAGCACCAAAAATGGTTTCGTAAGCGAAATGCCCGAACTTTAGCAACTGCTGCCCTAGAGCGCATTGGTGTGGACATTCCAATAGATGATCGTGTTGAGTCACTACCTGTGGCTCATAAGCAGTTGGTCGCCATTGCGAGAGCGCTTGCATCAGAAGCAAGATTGATAATAATGGATGAACCGACTACTGCGTTGACAGAACGTGAAGTACGTTCGCTTTTACGCATCATTCGGATGCTCAAGGAAGATGGTGTCGCGGTCGTTTTTGTTAGCCATAAACTGGCTGAGGTCCTGGAGGTCAGCGAGCGAGTAGTTGTATTACGTAACGGTTGCAAGGTTGCTGAGGGTCCTGCGGAAGAATTTGACACGACCTCTCTTACCCGTCATATGACAGGACGAGATGTACCAGAATATCCTCCGAATGCATTGATTGAAACCCCCGAAACTTTGATGCAGGTCAGGAACTTGAACAAAGAGGGTTCCTTCCATGATGTCTCCTTTGACATACGCAAAGGAGAAGTCCTTGGAATTACGGGCCTGTTGGGTAGTGGTCGGACATCATTAGCAAAAGCACTCTTCGGCCTGGTCACTCCAGACAAGGGTCAGATTAATTTAAATGGCCGCCCAATCCCCTTGGGAGATCCGATTGCAGCTGCTTCCAGCCAAATTGGGTATGTTCCGGAAGATCGCTTGACGGAAGGATTGTTTCTTACCCAGTCAATTATTCGCAATGTCGCGATTGGTAGGCTGGACCATCATGATAATTATGGCTTCCTAGATTTGCCTTCGCTCTTCAGTGATGCAAGCAAATGGTCAAATCGCTTCAAGGTCAAAACACCCTCGGTAGAAGCCCCCGTTCAATCACTCTCCGGTGGCAACCAACAACGAGTTGTCCTTGCACGTTGGTTGGCAAGAGCACCTTTGGTGTTGATTCTCAACGGACCGAGTGTCGGGGTAGATGTGGGCTCCAAGTCTGACATCCATGACATTATTCGCGATCTGGCTTCTTCTGGGCTAGGTGTGGTCGTGATCTCAGATGATCTACCTGAACTGCTGACGACCTGCCATCGGATTCTTGTGATGCGAATGGGAAAGATTATTGACGAAGTCGGTGCCGGAACGGTAACCGAAGAAGAACTTTCCTACAAACTCGCCTCATGAATGGCTTTTTCCCCGCCGGATTCTTTACTCGTAATGAGACTCTAGTTGCCCTGGTAATCTTAGGTTTCTCCTGTATCGCCACAATCTCAGATCCCAACTTCCTTTCCATCACCACAGTCAGTGATATCCTCCGAGCATCCATTGTTCTGGGAATCTTGGCAGTAGCCGCGATGTTGGTGCTGATTTCAGGAGGCATTGACGTTAGTTTTACGGCAGTGGCGGTCTCGGCGATGTACATGACTACTACTTTCACTCTGTCTTATTGGCCAGAGATGCCATGGCCGTTGATCTTCCTGCTATCGATTTGTATTGGGGGATTACTTGGCGCGATCAACGGGATTTTCATTGCTTGGCTGAAATTGCCCACCCTGATTGTCACTCTTGGGACACTCTCAGTTTTTCGTGGATTTTTGCTGACCTTTGTTGGGTCGCAACGCATTTCTGCACTGCCCCCAGAGATGCGAGGTTTTTCACGATTGATGGTTGCCCGTGGCACTACAGAAGGGGGAAGTTTTTATGCGCTTCCCTTGGCATTCGTGGCGCTTGTCTTCATCATTCTGCTGACATGGTTTTTGTTGAATCACACGATGCTGGGTCGTTCAATTTATGCCTTGGGGGGATCCGTTGAAAGTGCCCGTCGGATCGGAATCAACGTGCTGCGAATCCAATTTTTTGTATATGTCTATGTGGGCATGCTTGCTGGTCTAGCAGGAATCATCCATGGTTCGATGAGCCGAATGGCGGACCCCTTTTCATTAGTAGGTCAGGAGTTATCCGTGATTGCTGCAGTTGTGCTGGGTGGGGCAAGGCTAGTTGGTGGATATGGGACCTTGACAGGTACCCTCTTAGGTGTGGCCCTGATTGTCTTGGTACAGAACAGCCTGATCGTCGTGGGCATCCCCTCTACGTGGCAGTCGGTCGCGATTGGTCTCTTGATTTTGATTGGAACTGGTGTCCCAGCTTGGCAAGCCAAGAAAGCTGCTGCTCAGGCAGCTTGAACAGGAATCCTATGACTGCAACCCCTAAGACTTCGACTTGGCGACAAGCTCCAGAATTTCGCTTGGCCATTATTGCTATTGTTGTCTTTGCGTTGATGGGAATCTTATCGCCTGAGCGTTTTCTCTCGGAACAAAACCTGACCTCAATGGCTTTTCAATTTCCGGAATTCGCCATTTTGGCCCTTGCGATTACCTTGGTCATGATGACTGGGGGCATTGATCTCTCAGTTGTAGGGATTGCAAACCTCTCTGCTGTCGTTGCAGCGTTGATTCTGACAGAATTTGCTGGCCCTGATTTGCCGATGCAGGCATCAATGTTATGGCTGGGCTTTGCCCTTGGGGCTTCGCTACTGATCGGCGCCATCGTTGGGCTCCTAAACGGCACTTTGGTAGCCTTCCTTGGCTTGCCACCAATTCTTGCCACTCTTGGTTCAGGGCTGGTATTTACAGGGTTTGCTATCGCTTTGACTGGTGGAAGTGCGGTGATGGGTTTTCCAGAGGTTGTCGCTTGGATTGGCAATAGTCAGGTTTTAGGCCTACCAACTCCTCTGCTCATTTTTATTCTGCTGGCCGTGGCGTTGCACTTTTTGATGACGCGAACAGCCTTCGGAATAAGAATTTCCATGTTTGGCACCAATCCCCTCGCAGCGTTATATGCTGCAGTGGATGTTAAAGGTATATTGCTCAAAGTCTACATGCTTTCGGGATTGTTTGCCTCTGTGGCTGGAATGGTGATCATGAGCCGTGCTAACTCTGCAAAAGCGGATTATGGATCAAGCTACTTGTTGCTTTCAGTACTGATTGCCGTCCTCGGTGGTGTAAATCCATACGGAGGCTACGGTCGTGTAGTTGGTGTGGTCCTGGCAGTCCTTTCTATGCAGTTCCTCTCCAGTGGCCTAAACATGTTACAGGTCTCTAACTTTGCCCGTGAGTTGATTTGGGGTGCCTTACTACTATTTGTGATGACCACAAATACGACCTTTTGGAATACATTCCGTCTTCCTCTTGTACGTCATAAGAAGTGATCCTTTGACCTTTCAACACCACGAGTTTTACAAATTCAAAGTGCGAGTAGCAATTTCCTGACATTCATATAGTCAGCGTTTCAGTTTGTTCAACAGAGAAGATCCGCTTATTGAAAGCCAGCAGCACCAACTACAAAACCAGGAAAAGAGTTGGCGTTGTTTAGGGTAACTTAACTAATTACAAAACATAATAATTTTTTAAAACAATTTGTTATCTTTACCTCAACAACCAAGATACTCAGATTGGAAAGAGACCCAAATTCAATCACAGCCCATTTAGTTTCAGGTGGCATGTTGTACACAAGGTCTGAATCGAACCTCACTTGGATTGGGCTGATAGATTGCCTGGAAGCTGGGCCGTTGTGCACAGAACATTCATTTTCATCAACCAATGACCTAACAATCCAATGCCTTGCTTGACTAGACGATACATTTGATCGCGTTCGCATGGGCCTGACAAACAATGCAGCCAGAAGTGTCTGGGGGTAGCTGATTTTCCAGTGACGAGCGAATCTCTGAAATTTCTTGTTGGCTTAGATCTTCTAACACAACTGACAAAGCTGGGCTGGAGGTATTGACATTCCAAAACTCCTCAAAATTTCCAAATTTTCTACTAGCTTTGATCTGAGTAGATTCCACTGACCGCAAATCTGCCTCATTCCATAACTCCTCAAGTCGTTCCATTTTGGAAACCTCTGCACTTGGCGGCAAAGGGTATTCGATCCCTCGCTTACGAAACTCTTTGTGAAACATCTGAATAGGCAGACCTTCTCCAAAAACGTCCCAGACGTAGGCGGCAACTATTCCACCTGGTCTGACAACTCTTTTCATCTCTGCCAATCCCAGAACAGGATTGGGAACAAAAAATAGAACCAAAGCCATTACAGCAATGTCCAAAGAGGCCGCATTAAATGGAAGGGCTATCGCATCTCCAGTCCGCAAGATGGCTGATTGCTGCATGCCACGTTTTCGAGCAAATTCAATTTGGGCTTCAGCAGGGTCAATTCACAACAGTTGTTTTGGCGAGCATAATTCTGCAATCTTTGCGGTAAAAGCTCCAGTGCCACAACCAATATCTATCCAACTCTGCCCACTTGGAGGATTCAACCATTTGATGAACTGTTCTCCCAATAACTGACTCCATACACCCATCATCCTGTCGTAAGAGTCTCCGTCCTCAAATGTAATTTTTTTTCGCTCATGGTTTTCCATTGATGTGTGGTTTTATCAATTATTTGATGTCAATGTCCTGATCTTTTCTATCTATTTTTCAGTATTTTAGAAAGTAAACATACATGCATGAATTGACTCAGCACGCAAACTTTGCTTGTCTTTTGACTACCATCTAACAGATGCTTGGTAAAATTCTAATCTTGGAGCCATTTCCAAGTAGGAGAGTCGAATGATAATATAAGATTAACAAATTAAGCGAGGTCTCATGTCTACAGTATTATCAGCAACCGTTGAAATGAAAGATCCGGATAAGTTTAAGGAGTATTCGCCCAAGGCAATCGCATCAATGGAGCCATGCGGTGGCAAGTTGATGCTACGAGCAAAAGTTGAAAAAGTAATTCACGGCCCTATACCCCATCAAGTAATTGCATTATTTGAATTCCCAGACTCTGCAGCTATTGATTCTTGGTATAATTCTGATGAGTACAAGGCCCTAATTTCACTTCCCGATGAAGCTGCAGTCATTCGATTTGCCATAGCAGAATCTTTTTGACTCATATCTAAATATTGACTCCACCAGAATGTCAGTGATGTGAAATGTTGTGGAGTCAGCTACCTATTTCCTCCCACCGACTGATCAGTCATTTAATGTTGAAAATTAGTTATTGTAAATTAGTCTATTTTCTACCTTGTGCTTGCTTTTTAGCTACCTTCCAGTTGATTATCTTCACGTTGTTCTAATTTTTAAACAACAATCTATCGGGCTAAAACTGATTTTTTTTTGAATCCTACTGAACAAGGAACCTCCATGAAAAAGAAATTTCTCGCTATGATTACTGCAGCTATCATTAGCGCCCCTACTCTGTTTGCATTTCACGATGAAGATACAAGTCTGTTGACTGCTGGAATGCCAGTTGTCTTTATGGCAACTGGCTTCAAATTTACTCCACAGCAGCATTCAGAGGCTAGGGCCGCCTTGCAGACTGTATATGCTTCAAAATGCTATCTATCCCAACGATTCAATGCAGATTTAGTCGTAGATTCAGCTGGAAATGGCACAATGATTCTACGTTGGCCAACTAAGGAGTCTTACCTAGCTGACCAAAAAACTATTGCAGACCCTAGTAAGCCAATGGGCATCTGTGAATCTTTAGGGAACATGCGAATGAAATTGGGCAAAATGCATGCAGCCAATGGGGGCAACCCGAGAAATGATTTGAAATCTTCTCTCATGACAGCAATTGCATCTTCCCCTAGGTAAATCGAATTTGGGATCTGGTAAAACTGGATCCCATCTTTACCTGGGTATATCCCATCGACTGAGCTTGTCTGAAAAAATAATATTTCGGAAACAGCGTGGAGCCGATTTCAAAACAGCACCTCCGCATCACTGGCATTTAAAGAAGAAGGATGCGTGGAAATTAACGTAATAGGAGTTTAGCAAAACGTAATATTTGTTTGTTCTTTAGATTAACAAACACGTAGATTTTGGGTAAATTACTATTCTCTTGACTTCTTTCCTTGGCACTTCTGCTCATCCATCTAATAGATTGAAGATTATTTCAATAGAATTACTATTTTGGGTTGTTTCAGCAGAGCTTGCCGAAACTTACCTCTGATACTTTCAACACCCTAAAATTGGAGATGACATGACACCCAAAGAAGTTGTCCAAAAAGCATATGACTGTTTCTCTACAGGAGACATGGCCACATTCAAAACTTTGTTTAGTGATAGTGCAATAATCAAAAACAACGGTATGCATAAATTTTCAAGGACTTATCAAGGTGCTGATGATTTCATCAATAACCTGTTAGCACACATTCCCAGCCATTTCGTAAATTTCAAGGTCGAGACTGTTCAAATGATCTCAGAGGGCAATCACGTCTTTTCGATGTTGCATGCAACCGCAGATGGAATGGACGCTAATTTTGGACATTTTTTCAAAGTCGAAAATGAAAAAATCACAGAGTTTCATATATTTGATGATTCTCAAAAATTAGCATCCATCATGAAGGCTATGTAACCTCTTGATAGCACAGCAGTTCCGCATTTAAGCGGAACTGCAAATCAAAAATGAAGTTCTCCAACAATTTTTTCAAAAATCATTCAGAGGAGTTGCGCTATGGCGATTGCCGACAGACACATATTTGAACCTACAGATGATGGTGTCTTTGACCCTGAAGAACATAGGCGTTTAGCAAATGAATTTCCCGCAGGAAGACTGCCCGGAGTTCGAAGCGTTATTGTCTATCGCAACACTGAACAACAAATCATGGTTGGTGAAGCTATTTTAGAAAACGAAACCACTCTTAAAACTTGGGAAGATTGGAACAACTCTATTGAAGGACAAGATTGGGGCCAAAGATTCATGAGAACTGGAAAGTTCGTAAAGAGAGTAATCTTTTAGATTGTGGAATAAATTTTCACGTCTCGATAAAGCTACCAAATTTGAGAAGAACAATGATCTTGATAGATGCCATTGCTTTTGGCTTATCTGTTTTGATCATCGAACTCATAGTATTTTTGCCTACGGTAGACCTTATAGACGCTGAGCCACTGAACGATCTATCTGCTCAATTACTACCGCAACCAATTACGAGCTAACGAAATATCTGGCTTACTTCTGGTTTTTATTGGATTCCCCTTTGACATTTTGAAGATGCCCATTAATCCTGAGAAAGACATTTTTCCTAGAACCTAAAAACGTGAATCCATCATCAAGGAGTTGAAGATGAGCAATATAGGTTTTCCCTGTAGCGAAAATTGGAGGAGGAGGATGTACAAGAAAATGGTGAACCCATTAGCACACGGAGTCAGCAAGCATCATCTAATGAAAGATCCACCTGCGTCTGAACAGTCAGATGATGTAAGTCGATCATGGGAGAATGCAACCCAACAGGCACTTTACGACAAAGGGAACGACTGAAAAATCTGAAAGGATTTTAATTATCAGCTTCTTCCTCTAACAGTGTGCAGGCCACAAACCCCTCATATTTCCAATTTGTTTAGGGTTGGGCGGCACCAACGATCAAGTGGCGGTAGAAAAACCATTTCCTGTAATTCAAATGACCAAGGTTTGGAAAAGATCTCTAATGTGAGATAGAGAACTATTAGAACTTCCAGTTTTTTGCCAGGCACCAGCTGAGTTGCAGAAGTCTTTATCAAGCTTTGAGTTCACCTCGTCTTTTAAAACATTAGTGTTTGTCCATGCTCAAGAACACGGAATTCCATTGGGTTGATTTGTTGTTTCAAGAGTTCCTGGAATAATCTCTGCGGTGGTTCAAGAAGTGGTTCCTCCGTCAAGTTCAAAAAGGTTCCCCAATGCATTCCTATGGATTGGCGACTCTCATTATCAATGTGAATTTTGACAGCCTCTTCTGGATTAACATGCATATCCTTAATAAACCATCGTGGTGCATATGCCCAATTAGGGGTTAATGAAAGTTCCATCGGTCCAAAATGCTTACCGATTTCTACAAAATCTTTTGAATAGCAAGTATCTCCGGCAAAAAATAATTATTGATCAGGAGAACGCACGACCCACCCCGCCCAAAGAGTTTTGTTTGTATCAAACAAAACTCGTTTGCTCCAGTGCTGAACAGGAACTACTGTAAAATTCCACTGGCCAATCTGTTCACTTTGCCACCAATCTAGTTCAATCACCTTCTCAGTAATTCCAATGTCTGCAACCCAACTTTTCAAACCTAGTGGAACCAGAAAATAAGGAAGTTTTTCTGGCTGTTGCTTCATAAGTGCTAACACAGTCTTACGATCGAGGTGATCACAGTGATTGTGTGAAATTACAACGAAATCAATCGATGGTGATTCCCTCAATTCTTTTGCTGGAGGATTGAGTCGCTTAGGCCCAATGAATTCTAATGGGGATGCACGATCAGTGAGGTGAGGGTCGGTCATCAGGTTGATGCCCAAGTGTTGCCAAAGAAGAGTTGAATGCCCCACCTAAGTGAGTGTTGATTCGGTTCGATTATTTTTCAAAAATCCAATCTGGGGTTGAATTTGCCTGAGGCTTACTGGCTGTTGAATAACCCTATCGCAGAACCGACTCCAGTGTTTGGAAAGATCTTTGGTCATTCTTTCAGGGGGTAAATAATTATTTTGGAATCCTGAAGGAGTGTGATGGGAAGGACTATCGATGGAAGATCCTTTTTGAGAATTGCAACCACTTGATACAATCAAAAAGATCAATAGAAACCAGCCAAGATAGCAAGTATATTTCATTAGTTTCACTCAGACAATTGTTTCAACATTTACGCAAGGATTATAGGTTTTTGAAGAAGTTTCACTCGTTGAATATCGACAATTCAGGAACTTTCCAAAGTTTTAAATTCTGCCAAGTTTAGTGAACTATTCTTCCGCTCCTGTGCCTAATTTGATTATTAAAAACTACCGTAATAAAAGATTTACAAAGCCTGATTAGTTTGAACTAATGGATTTAAATCAATAATTAAGATATTTAGAAGTAAAAAAATTTTCTAGAAAATAACTCCACTAAATTATCATGTAAGACTTTGATGATTAATTTAAAAGTTTAACTAGAGAATAGGCATGTTCCAGTCTTAAAAAATTTATTTAAGTGTATTAGCCATAACTTTTGCCTATCCAGCCTTTTCATTTCAGAATCCACTTAACCTATATGATTTCAGCGCATCGAAATCCTCTGGAAGTTGGATGATTGTAAATGATGTGGTGATGGGAGGTGTCTCAAGATCACAATTAAGCCTCAGCTCAACTGGGACCCTACTTTTTGAAGGCAACATTTCACTCGATTACGGTGGTGGCTTCGCCTCCGTGAGATCCGTTTTCAATACTCTAGACGCGGAAAACTTCAATGGGATCCTAATCATGGTGAAAGGAGATGGAAAAACATATCAGCTTCTGGTGCGGCAGCAGAAACAGTTTGATGGAGTAGCTTTCTTTCAACGTTTTGAGACATCAAAAGGGGAGTGGTTGGAGATTTTTTTGCCCTTTAATCGTTTTCAAACTACCTATCGAGGTAGACTGTTACTTGATCATCCTAAACTTAATCGAAAAGAAATTTCTCAAATTGGTTTAATGATCAGTGATAAACAAAAAGGAGAATTTAGTTTAGAAGTTAAACGTATTGCCTTCTTAGATAAGCAAGAGGCTATATAAGATTTTGAAAAATTTTGATTCCTAAAAGGATTGTTTATGTTTCAAAGAATCCAAGGATCTTTACTCTAAATATTTTTCTCACCAGCAATAAATTAAAATTCTCCTCAAATTACCTATTATTTAGGAGCATGATGAAAGAATTCAGACTGTCACATAAACAAGTTGATAATTTCCTTGATGATGGTTTCTTGATCATTCCAAATTTGTTAGATGCTGAAGAGACAGAACTACTTTTAACTGCGGCTAGTGCTGATCCAATGATGAAGGAGAATGTCTTTGATGTTAGCGATCTGAAAGGACAAACCAGCCAAATGACACTTTGGAATCATCCAGGCGAGGATCTTTGGGGAATCGTAAGCCGCTCAAACCGTATCGTAGCCTCAATGGAACAACTACTGGAAGGAGAGGTTTATCACTACCATTCCAAACTTATCCTGAAAAAACCAAATGAAGGAGGTGCTTGGGAGTGGCACCAAGATTATGGCTATTGGTACAAGAATGGGTGCTTATTTCCTGACATGGCAAGTTGCTGGATCGCCATGAATAAGGCCGATAGAGAAAATGGATGTCTTCAGGTCATTCGGGGTTCTCACAAAGCAGGTCGTATCGAACATGGTGTTTATTCAACCCAACACTGCGCTGACCCTGAACGTGTTGAACAGCTACTTGATCGGTTAGATCTAATCTACTGTGAACTAGAACCGGGTTCCGCCGTTTTTTTCCATTGTAACACGCTTCACCGATCAGATGCTAACATCAGCGAGCGAAACCGCTGGAATTTAATCTGCTGCTATAACGCCGCTAGGAATGATCCCTATTTTCCATCACATCATCCCCAATACACTCCGATGAAAAAAGTCCCTGACAATGCGATCAAACAAATGGGGCTTAAACTTAGTGGCAGCCCTGAATCATTCTACAAACCCGATGAATCGAGCAGTGCAAGAGCTCATACAGCAAAGTGAATACATGAGAGTTGTTCAGTGTTGTTAAAGTTGAGTTCTGCTAGCTACTCCTCGATTTTGAAGTGAACAATGGGAGAATCTCCAATAGAAGATGAGGGAAATAGGGGGATGTAGCGGAACACCTTTGTATATCCTATTGCGAACCAGCCAATTTGAAGGGTGAGATTTATTGGATTTTTTCATGTTTTTAAAATCTTTCTAACCTTGGAATCCATTTTCCTTGAGCTTTCAGCCGCTCACAAAGCTCCCAAAGAGCAATTTTGTTGGAGTCGTATTTAAGAAGCTTTTGTGCTTCGGTGGCATCACACCAACAATAATCACTATGCTCAGATGACAAAGTAGGTTCCCCAGTGACTTCGACTAAGAATGCATACTCCGGAACTACACGCAGGTGATTGGGCCAGTGCTTGTGATCATTAAATATTATTTTTGGGAGGGTACACATTGAATCAAGTTGCAGCCAGTTTTTGCCCAAAAGTGCTGTTTCCTCATTCAATTCTCTTTTAGCAGCCTCCAGAGAGGTCTCATTATCTTCCCCACCACCTGATATGGGCTGCCAGAAGCCAAGATCTTTTCGTAGACAGATGAGAAAAAGGAAGGTTTCATCCTGCTGCTTGTAAGGAAAAACCAAAACTTGAAATGGTGCTCTCATTCATTCTCCCCAATCACACTGAGGTGTTCATTACTTGAATTGTAGAAATCCGCCGCACATCAGCAAGACTTCTAAAAATCTATTTCATAACAATATTTTAAGCTTCAATTTACAAAAACAGTGAGAACCTTTTGGCTTCCCCGGAGCGTGCTTGCCAACTTTTGAATTTTGGAGATTCTTCCTCATTCTTGGTCCAGGAATCAATAGCTATCGTCCTAGGAATGATCAAAGATTTTGATGACTATGCTGGATTTTTGAACAAGGCTCGTGTCATCGTATTTAATTGAATTTTTTTAGAGTAATCCAGACTCATTATCACAGTTTAATTTTTAGTGAGGTGTGTTTTGACTGAAAAAAAGTTGATCGAAAAAATAGTTGCCCCAAGGGAGAAGCACTGGGTTGGTGATGGTTTTCATGTTAGTACAATTTTTTCTATGCACTCTGAGGATACCGAAAGTATCAGTCCATTTTTGATGATGGATCATGCTGCACCCAAATATTTTCCACCAACCCAGAGGAAACGTGGAGTTGGAGAGCACCCCCATAGGGGTTTTGAAACCGTAACTTTTGCAATCAAAGGGGAGGTGGAGCATCGGGACTCTGGGGGTGGTGGAGGCACGATCACCACTGGGGGAATTCAGTGGATGACTGCAGGTTCAGGGGTTGTTCACGATGAATTCCACTCAAGCAAGTTTTCTCAAAAAGGAGGTGATTTTGAGATGATCCAACTATGGGTCAACCTTCCTTCAAAATTTAAGATGACCCCACCACGGTATCAGTCCTTTGAGAAAGGTGATTTTCCAATAATTGATCATGGAGATCTTGGAATGAGCGTCAAGGTTATTGCGGGAACCTTTGGCACAGTCACTTCCCCAGTGAAGACTTTTTCCCCAATCAACATGTATGAACTCAACGGTCCATCCAGTTCCCAGCTAGAAATAACACTACCTGTTGGGAGCAACACCCTAGTTTTTCAACTTTCGGGCAAGTCATCTATCGCAGATCAGCAGATCGAAAAAGGGAATCTTGCCATTCTTAGCAAATCAGGAAATTCTTTTAATCTACAACTTCTTGAGGAATCTAAAGTGATGATTCTAAGTGGAGAACCCCTTGGCGAGCCTGTCGCGGCTTATGGGCCTTTCGTAATGAACACACGCCAAGAATTAATGGAAGCATTCAAAGACTTTCAGGCAGGTAAAATGGGGCAGTTGGTCAACTAGGTTGGTTAAAACAGGTGGCAAAATGTTGGTTGGAAAACACAATAATATTCAATGTGATGAAATTAAAATTTGGTCAATTCCGTTTACCAAGTAAGCGAAAAAGTTCTCTAGTTTGATGGCTAATTTCTAATTTATAAACGACAACACCCTTTTTCACATCTTAATCGATAATCCCCTTCTACCGGTCAATCCAAATTTCCTAATTTGACTCTCCGGAGAAGCTTTGGATTCAGTGACACAAGTCGTCTTAGGTGGCGCAGTCAGTTACGCTGTCTTAGGTCGTCGCCTTGGCAAACGTGCCGTACTCTGTGGCATGGCACTGGGAACCCTGCCTGATCTCGACGTGCTGATTGATTTTGGTGGGCCAATTGAGAACATGACCCACCATCGCGGTTTTTCTCACTCCTTTTTAGTGCAAGCTTTAGTAGCCCCGCTTTTTGTCGTACTTTTATCACGATTGCCTAGCGGCCGTGACACTTCCTGGATCCGTTGGTACCTTGCAGTATATCTATCTTTTGCCACCCATTCCCTTGTAGATTTATTCACGGTTTATGGCACACAGATCCTCTGGCCTCTGACAGATCACCCGTTTGCACACTCAATTTTATTTATTGTAGATCCCTTCTATACCATCCCACTTTTGTTTGCCGTAATTAGCACATTTCTGATGCGTTACCGAAATCAAGCCTTGAGACTCAATGCCTACATGCTAGGACTCTCCACCCTCTACCTCGTATGGAGTACCGGAGCCAAGTGGATAATTGATCATCGAGTCCAAATGGCATTGGCTGACCGTGGGATTTCTGCTCAAGTATATGAGTCCACACCTGCCCCTCTGAACACACTATTATGGCGTGGCGTCGCAGTGGAGGGTGATCAATACTTCGAAATTTGGGCATCTATCTTTGATGAGGTGAACCAGATTCAGATTCGTGGATTCCCTCGCAACATAGATCTACTTTTACCCATCGAGAATCACCCGAATGTAGAGCGTCTGCGCTGGTTTACTAAAGGTCAATACAAGGTTTGGCGATCAGATGATCAGATAATCATCTCTGATCTTCGGATGGGGGTTGAGGGAGCTTATGTGTTTAATTTCGAAGTCGGTCGAGAAATCAACAATCAAACAAAGATTGGCAGTTTTCAACAAATTCCACAGAGACCAGATTTTGCCGGCTTGCAGTCTGTCTTGGCTCGGATATTTGATCCAACAGTCAGTATATCCAATCCCAATTAGGCCTGCCTCTGCTTTTTGAACGAGAAATTGATTGAAAAATATTAAAGGTGAGAGAGCCAGTTGTGAGAAATTATGAAGCTGAGTTCATATCATAGAAACCCTCCCAACATTGCCACTTAGTCATTGTGAATTTCGCATCCTGCATCAGTTGATCTTCGTTCAAGTCCATTATCCATCTTTGTTGGCTCTTACAATCACTTTGAATTTGTAAGCTGTTAGCCGAAGATTTCAGCCGATCTTTTCTGTTTCGCCCCCCGACTTCCTCCCCAATCAATCATCCTTAGATTAAAGTCTAGCTGTATTAAAGAAACGTTGACCAATGTGTCTGGGTCATGAGTTCATTTACAATCTTTAATGGAGAAAGTCATGTCAAAATCTTTCAAAATAAATTTCGAATATATAATTGGGTTCTTAATCATAGCTGTGCATTGCTTAGCCATCCTCTGATTTCTGGGAAGCCTCAGTAAAATTTAAAGTTCGGTTGATCAGTATTTAGGTAATGTGAGTCCACAAACCCAATTTTCCAACAAGGGAAACAAATGAAATTCATGATATCAATCAAATCCAAACTAATTGATTGGGCGCTACTTTTTAAACCGAAACCTGTCGAGCCTTCTCTATCGGAGACTGACGCTCCACAGGGCCTGTCTCAACAGCAGCAGTTTCTGCGGGAAATCAGATCTTTATTTACCTGATATAATTTACAAAAAGCAGATTCTAATTTCCATTGTGATCAATTTTGACTGGCAAATGGCCGATTCTCGTCAAGCTTAGTGTACAACTGAAGTTGCCCACCCTCAGGAATGCTCAATTACCCAAAGCCATCAATGAGCGAAAATCTCATTCCAAATCAGCTAGTTTCCTTTGTGGACTCTTGAGGATGAGCCAGCATCCATCATTAAGTCGAAGCCAAAGATCGAAATTTTATTGCGCTGTCCAAGCTCCATCAATCGGTATCGCCATACCAGTGACACTTGCAGCAGCCTCACTCATCAAATAAAGACATAAATTACCAATTTGTTCCGGAGTCACAAAAGCCTGACTTGGTTGACGTTCCTGAATTAGTAAACTTGCCTCCTCCTCAAAACTTCTACCACTCATCTCCGATCGGACGTGTATCTGGGATTCTACCAGCGGGGTTTTGACCCATCCAGGGCAGATCGCGTTCACTGTAATTTCATCAGTAGCACATTCAAGAGCAACTGTTTTCGTCAGACCCACGACACCGTGCTTTGCAGAGACGTAAGCAGATTTATTTGCAGAAGCAACCAAACCATGCACAGAGGCAATATTGATGATGCGCCCAAAGCACCGACTACGCATACCCTCAATGACGGAAGCAATGGTATGGAAGTGTGCTGTTAGATTAATGGCTATCACATCGTCCCATTTGGCAACTAGAAATTTTTCAATCGGGGCTACATGTTGAATACCTGCATTGTTGACCAACACATCTATTGGGCCCATTGTCTTTTCGGCAATGACAATCATTTTTCTGATAGCCTCTCCATCACGCATATCGGCATCAAAATAATGAACACTAGTGGCGCCCAAATCAGTTAATTTCTCACTAATTGCAATTGTTTCTTCGAGACCAGCTATGCCATTATAGGCAATTTGGTGCCCTTCAGCAGCAAGAATTTGCGCTATGCCAAGGCCAATACCACTTGTCGCACCAGTGATAAAAACATTAAAAGTCTTCATTTAGCCACCTTATAATTTCAAACCATAAAATTTATAATCAAGGGCAAACTGAGTGTACTACGAATACTATCTGTCTAGACTAATCAAATTAACTTAAAATTAATGATAAATATCAAATTAATGATATATGTGGTGAAATTCGCCATAAAGTGGGAAGAGAAATCGTGAATGATGATCTAGTTTATTCAAGCGAATTAGGCGATTTAAGAAAAGATCAATCTAAAATTTCTAAAGATGATTGTGAGGTTGATGAATCCTCTCTTCAGCTTCTACTTCGGCGGTTGACTTCCGGTAAAGGTCGAACTGTGATTGAAATCAAAGGCCTGCCAACCAATAAAGAGTGGTGTAAGGGGCTTGCCAAAGAATTGAAGAAAAAAATTGGTGTTGGTGGCTCTTACAAAAATGATTTCATTGAAATTCATGGTGAAAATTATGAGCAAGTTGCAAAATTCTTAGAGTTAAAAAAGATTTTTTTCAAGAAAATTGGCGGATAATGGTAGAAAACTTTATTTCATTTTAAATTATCAATTGATGAACCTATTTTATAAATTCAAAAAAGAATTGAAGATTTTTCAATGAAAAAAAGAATTCTTTTGACAATCCCGTTTTTATTTCTTTCTGCAAATCTCCATGGTTATAAGCCCGAAGATTTGGGAAAACTCCGAGATTCAAAAACTTGTTCCAAGTGTGACCTCAGTGGAGCCAATTTTTATGAGGCAGATCTTCAGGAAGTTAATCTGAATGGGGCTATTTTGCACCATGCCAATCTAAGAAGATCAAACTTGAGCGGTGCAGATCTGAGTGGTGCTATGCTGTTTAGAGCTGATTTATTTGGAGCTAACTTGACCAATGCAAATTTAGAGGGAGCGAAATTCTGCAATACTATCCTCCCCCTAGGATCAATATCCATTAAAGATTGTTGACTGCCAAAAGCGAGTAAAGTATCAATTTCGATTTTGAAAACCCAAGGCCTCAAGTCTGACGAAAACTCACAGACCTGTTAGGATACGGCAATTAAATTATTTATCAATTTGACCCCATGTTGAATTTCATGAATGTGATTCTGCACGAAAAGCCATAAGCCATGCACTTTAGAAAATTGATTTGACCCGATTATTTTTTTGTTACTCTACATAGAATCTATCAAACAATAGTTGAGAAGAAATATGAACTCTAACCCAATCACGACAACCATAAATTTTGAAAAGGAAGGAAAGCAGACCGGTTACCTCAGACTTCCTCATTCAGTCCATCGATCAGCCTACGGCTGGATTCCGTTTCCAGTTGCTTGTATCAGAAATGGACAAGGGCCCACCGCTCTTCTTCTCGCCGGTACCCATGGCGATGAATACGAAGGACAGGTAACTCTTTCAAAAATGATTTACGAACTGGAACCCCAAGACATCAAAGGGAGGTTGATCATCCTGCCAATGCTCAATTTTCCAGCAGCCAAGGCGGGACTCCGAACATCACCAATTGACGATCTGAATCTGAATCGGGTTTATCCTGGGAATCCGGAGGGTTCTCCTACTCTTGTGATTGCGCATTATGTAGAGACCGTTTTGATGCCACTGGCTGATTATGGTTTGGATCTTCATAGCGGTGGATCCTCGCTGCATTACATTCCCAGTGCGGTTGGAGCTCTAGAGACTGATGCAGACCGATTGCAGGAAATTCAAAGGCTAATGAAAGTCTTTGGAGCCCCCTATTCTTTTTTCTTTCCAGGTGGACATGCAGCAGGCACATCCGGCAACCATGCTGCCCGGCGCCAAAACGTTCTGATGTTCGGCACTGAAATGGGAGGTAGTGGGACTGTAACGGCTGAATGTTTAAAAATTTGTGAAGAGGGAACTCGTCGCTTTCTTGCTGAGATTGGGGTCTTACATAATAGCGGAGTGGCGCCAGCTGAAACAAAATCCCGAATGCTTCACGCACCAGATTTTTCCTTCTTTAGCTATGCGGACGGGGAGGGTCTCTTCGAACCGACAGCTAGACTGGGAAGTGAGGTCAAAAAAGGCGAAATAGCTGGTTATGTACATACCCCAGAGAATCCAGGCTCAAAGCCAGAAACCGTTTATTTTGATGCAGGGGGTGTTGTGGTTTGCCAAAGAATCCCTGGGCGAGTTTTGAGGGGAGATTGCCTCTATCACCTAGGTTGTGATTTCTAGGATCTTCTTAAAACTATTTTAAGAAATTCGAAGTTTCTCTAAGGTTTTTTGGCAACAGCAATAGTAATTGACCAAAAATTCGGCAACAACGGCAGCAAATAACTCAATTGATGTAACAAGTTGTCTGATTCCTGAAAGAAGTTTACACTAAAGCTTCTTCAAATTAACTCCTTCAGTAAGGCTGCTGCGGTAAATATCATCAGCGCAACCAACACAATTGAGACGCTCTTCAGAATTTCAAAGCGTAGATATTTCTTCCTACTCAAGTTTGGATACCTAGCTCCACAAGTGGGGCAAGACTTCGATGCTGGTAGAATTGCATGCTGACAATCCCTACATTTCGCCATATTATCCTGCAAGTCCAACAACCTCTTCTTTTCAAGAAGTAATTGCTTTTTCTCCAGAAGAATCCGCCTCTCTTCTTCGATTGTCATTACAACACAGTCTTCACAACTGGCTGCAGTTACTGGGATCGATCGCCCGCAAGTTCTACATTCTTTAAAAATCTTTTTCTCCAGTTCGTCTTCAAAACTAAGTTAAATACGTCTATCTTTCGTCAACTATTGATTTGAAAGACAGAAGTTAAAAAAAGGAACTGAACTATGAAATTCTCTCTGATTCTCGCCCTCATTTTTCTACCGATTCAAATCTACGGACAAATCTACACCATTCAGGTCAACGATTATCAGAGTAATGGTTGGGAACATGTGGACCGAATGGACCCATTCACGGACGAAAAAATCTCTACTGTGAGTAAGGCAGCCAAAGATGGGCCAGACACTTCTGTCAGCAGACCAGTTCTGTTTATCAGGAGCAATGGAGATATCTACGTGGATTGGAAGCGTTTCATTAGCAAAAATAGATTTGACCAGCCACTAAGGTACCGTTTTGACAAGGGAGAGATCGAAAACACCAAAGTTGCCACCTCGACCAAAGCAAATTTGACCTTCCTTGTTATCGGGGAAAACCTGAAATCATATCTTAGCTTCATCAAACAAATTAGAGACTCTATGACTTTAGCGGTTGGAATAGAGGATTCTGAGGGAGTTGAGTATGTAGCAGTCTTTGATCTGACAGGTTCCTCAAAGGCGTTTTCTTTGATTGAAGAGGAGGGGGAGAGCCCTGAGGTACAGTTTGAGTCCATACAGATCACCAAAACTCAACTTAGAGATTTGGAAACCGCCTTAAGTTTATATGAGGCGCATAACAGCCGTTTTCCTACAACCGAGCAAACTTTGAGTGCACTACTACAGCGACCCATTGTTGGGAGCGATTTTGAGAACTGGAAAGGACCTTATTTTCGGAGTCAGCAAATTCCAGTCGATGGCTGGGGGAATCCATACAATTATACCAGTGATGGAACTCGCTACGTCATTCTATCCCTTGGGGCGGATGGGAAGAGCGGGGGAGTTGGGGTGAATGCTGATGTTTCAGCAATCGGAAAACTCTACTGGGGAAAAAATGTGGATAACTGATCAACTTTTACCCAGGCTAAGATCATGATTTTCTGAAAATTTAAAAGTCCACTAAATTGCGACCAAAATCACTCTGATTTTTGCTATAAATTTTGAGATCATCGCTTAGGGACCATCCGTTTTCATCAATATGGAATTAAGTAGCGTTGAGGATGTTTTCCAGCCAGAAAGATGCAGCAATTACCTTTGCATCTTCTCCTTGTCGAGAAACCACCTGAATCCCAATTGGCCATCCTTTTTCACCCTGTAGCCCTGGGACGTTCATAGCCGGGACTCCTAACATGCTCCAAAGTCGATTGAAAATTGGATCTCCGGTTCCTTCCTCGATCGGCGGAGGAACTCCGGGGGAACTTGGGGTGATCAAAACATCAAAGTCACATAGAGCGCGATCAAATTCCCTCCTCAATGATCCAATTTTCTGAATATCGGCTAAGTAGCACTCTGTCTTGGATGCCTCTCCTTCTTCTAAAATTATAGCTAGCTTAGATCTGATTAAAGATCGGTAAGTCTTCCATTCAAAATGCAAGGCATCAAATGCTTCTCTAGCGAGGACTCTTTTGTGGAGTTCCACTGCACCCCCGAATTCAGGTGGCAGATGAAACTCGTCCACAATTACACCATCCATTGACTTAAGAAGGTAAACTAGATCCTCCCACACCTTACATAGATCATCGCTGGCGGCTGACCAATACGGACTACGACATAGGCCGACTTTTCTTGGTTGATTGTCTTCTCTGCACTGAACCAACCAATGATTACCAGTGAGGCTATCCATCAAGAAAGCTGCATCCTCCACACATCCAGCAAATACCCCCAATGTATCAAAACTTCTGGCTAGAGCCTTCACTCCCGAAAGATCTAGAGTTCCAATGGTTGGTTTAAACCCCACAACACCGCAGTAGGAGGCTGGCCTGACAATAGAACCAGCGGTTTGAGTACCGAGAGCCAAAGGAGCCATTCCCGCAGCAACAGCAGCCGCAGATCCACTGGATGATCCTCCAGGAGTTCGACCCAGTGCAGCAGGATTTTTTGTGTCAGCCGCCTGAAAAGTAGCAAATTCAGTTGTGAAAGTTTTGCCCATCAGAATTCCACCTGCTGCTCTGAGACGTGAAACGACAGAAGCATCGATGGCTTTTTTATGATGCAGCGGGGCTTCAAGGCCCTGATAAATCTTTGAACCACAGCCAGTTTCAATCCCAGCAATATCAATGATGTCTTTGATCGCTAATGGTAACCCTAGCAATTTTGCAGATGGATCAATTCTTTCTGAATCAGACTTCTTTTGATGACTAGCCCTGGAAACAGCCAGATTTTCTTCAAATTTTGACTGCAGATTAGCAGAGAGGTACTCAACTTGTTGCTGAATTTCACCTTCATCAATGTGAGTCCAAACATTCAGATCATCATTTATGGATTTCTCGATGAAAGGCTGACAATAATCTGAAATTGAAAGAGATCCCCTCATTATTTGACCCAGGGCATTCTTTGCAGAAGTTTTATTTTTCTGAATTTTCAATGAATGACTCTCAATTTTTCCTTCTTAACTATTTTTTAAATTGAATAAAATCAAGAAATTAACTATCTACAAGTTTAAGAATAGAAGATCCGGAGGTAGATTTTTTTTCTATTTCTCTGTCAGAAAGCATTGAAATTTTTCTTCGAGACACCACTCCTAAGAGATTTTCCCATAAGAACCTAATACCCACTTCAGTCATTTTTCTGAATTGTATGAACCAGAATATTCAGGTTCGTGATTTAGAGATTGCTTCAATCAGAGCCTCAGCCCCGGAAGTAGTGATCCCAGATTGTGTCTCCTCCATCAAAAAATGCTTTACAATTCCATCCTCTGTGAGCATTGCATAACGTAGGGATCGATCATAAAAGCCGATGGCTGGAACTGTGAAATTCAAGCCCATTTCTTTGGAACATTCTGAGGCGGCATCCCCAATGAGAGATATCCCTGCCTCAAAAAGGCCCTTAGATCGGCCCCATTCCTTCAAGACAAATAGATCATTCACAGTGAGAATACAAATTTCCTCAACACCCGTAGACAACAAATCATTTTTATTTCCAAGGATATTAGGGACATGCAACTCTGAGCAGGTATCGGTGAAAGCCCCTGGCATCCCAAAGATGGCAACCCTTCGACCTGAGAGTTTGTGACTAAGATTTATTGTCTCCACATCTGATTCTGTGACCCACAAGATTTCAGTACTTGGTAAGCGTTGCCCTTTCTTTATCATTCCCATCTGCCCTTTATCAGCGAACATTTTTAAAAAATATTTGTTATCAGTATTTTAGACTGATTTAAATATACCGTCTTAAACTGAAAGATTCCTCGAAAAATTTTCCAGGAGGAAAATAAGGATTGAATGAGGTCAAACGTTTCAGCTGACACAGCACCATCAGTGTTTCATCGTAAACCTTAAAATCTAATGAGGTGGGTACGGCTAGTAAAGCATTAGTTTGAAATAAAAAATCATAATATCTGTTTCAAACTAGACATCATAATTTTCTCCAATAAATTGACCCGATTTTTTGCAGACAAAAATAACTGGAAGGGAAAATCTGAAAGAATCATGATTGGAGTTGATCTCGTCTGCGATACAAGAACTCAATTTTCTTCCAAGAACGAAAAAAAGTAACCTGACAATCAGATAGATAAATGAATGAAATTTTAGAGGATCTCCTTGATTGTCTTGAAGATCGGAATCATCAACTCGCTCTTTTGGGGGAATGGAATTACGCAATGGGTGAAGTTTCTGTGGACGAAAACTATCTTTTCCAGAAAGGAGTTTTGTATTTGATGGAAGACAATATTACCTCCAAGCTAAATGAAATTAGGGAGATTGCTCTCGAATCAGAACTATTACAAAGATATAGTTGTCCTCATACTCAAACAAAGCGAATGAGTTTCAGAGAAGAACATAACCTATTGTTTTTTCAAATTTATTGAAATTTCTAAAGAATTTTTCGCCATTGGTAATTCTTAAAGCAGGAACAAGTGTCTATTTCCATTCAATCCAAAAATTACAGGATAAAAATTAAGATGGATTTGTACAGTTGAACACTCTCGAAGAATGAGAAAAGAATGCTAAACACGCTGAAATTTTTAAGTATCAATCTGATAGAGATTTGAAAATGCGTAATGACCCCCATCTTTCAGCAAGGCCTGAGAATTTTCGACCACTGACACCATTAGATTTTCTAGACCGAGTTCTCCGCGATCAGCCAGATTCTGAGGCTGTCATTTGGCGTGAGCAATCATGGAATTATCGTCAATTCGGTAGCATTGTCGGTCGACTTCGAAATTATCTCACTGAAATACCTATCGAATCAGGTGATGTAGTCTCCGTTATGGCCACCAACCGCCCCGAAATGCTGGCGGCGCATTATGCAGTCCCCTCTCTTGGAGCTGTCCTGAACTCCATCAATACCCGCTTGGATGCAGCAACAGTGGGTTGGATTCTGAAGCATACGGAGAGCAAACTTCTACTTTACGATCCCACATCCGCCGAGATTGCAAAGCATGTTGCAGAGAAAATTGGAATTCCCATTCAGGTATTTTCTGAAAATGCAGAAGATGGCTTTAATATTCTGACCGGGACTGAAATCCAACTTGGAGACCTCAGTGGATCCATTAAAGATGAATGGGCTCCAATCGCTTTGAATTATACCTCTGGAACCACAGACGATCCCAAGGGAGTGGTTCTCCATCATCGTGGAGCCTACCTCAATTCCCTTGGAAACGTCTTAGCTCTGGGGTTCGGAAAATTGACAAAATATCTTTGGACGCTACCAATGTTTCACTGCAACGGGTGGTGTCATACTTGGGCGATCACTGCCGCAGGAGGGACTCATGTCTGTCTGAATCGAGTTGATCCCGCTTTAATTTTGCAAACTTTACATGAGCAGAAAATCACCCATTTCTCCTGTGCTCCAGTTGTCCTCTACATGTTGCTTGGTCATCCGGCTATCGAGAATTTTCAACCAACCCGACGTGTCACCGTCGCAACAGGTGGGGCATCGCCGACTAGTCGTTTGATTGAAAACATGGAGAAGTTAGGCTTTGACTTTATCCACCTGTACGGGCTGACAGAGAGCTTTGGACCAACTTCTCTACGCTTGTTGAGTCAACTTGAGAAAAAGCTGAACACGGAGGAGAAAGCTGAATTGCTCGCCCGGCAGGGAGTAAGGCACACCACAGCAAATCGTATTCAAGTGTTGGATGAAAGTGGTAAAGATGTACCCTGGGATGGGATCACTAATGGTGAAATTGTTTTATCTGGCAACACCCTTTTTGCAGGATATTACCGTAACCGAGAAGCGACTGAAGCAGCATTTCGTAGTGGTGGTTTTCATACTGGAGATATTGCTGTAGTCCATCCTAACGGGGATTTTGAAATACGCGACCGCTCAAAGGATATTATCATTTCTGGAGGTGAGAATATTTCCAGCCTTGAAGTCGAAGCCGTGCTCCACAATCATTCGGATGTCAGTATTGCTGCCGTAGTCGCACGACCTGATGAACAATGGGGGGAGGTCCCCTGTGCATTTATTGAATTGAAACAAGGAACAAACCCCACCTCAGAGGAACTTCGCCTCCATTGTCGATCTGCTCTGGCTGGTTTCAAAGTCCCCAAGTTCTTCATTTTTTGTGACCTGCCTAAGACTGCTACGGGCAAAATCCGTAAAGTTGAACTACGGGACCAGGCAAAAAAGTTATAGAAATGTTGTTAATCCAACCCCCTGCCATACTGCACAAAGCTCTCTAATCTCGATCTCCAACTTTAACCAAAGCGGTCTTCCTCTATTAGTTTGGCCTCCGAAGTGCGTGTCGCGCATCAGCTATCAAATTGATCGTCATCTAAATTTTCTGACTAACTAGACTCAAAATTTAGTATTGTGTCTTTTCAAATTGGGCACTGGCCGGATTCAGCTTCATCGATTTCCTGGCGATCATCTTTAAACCATAACTCTTAAAATACATATGAAACGACATATCATTTTTGCCTCAGTCGCTTCTTTATTGAGTTTTCAGGTTTATGCTCTTGAGCAAAAGGATCTTGAGTGGCTCTTGATGCTCAACAAATGTGAAAAATGTGATCTCAGTCAGGCTGAACTCAAAGGTATCGACCTTGATCAGGCCAATCTCAGCGGAGCAATTTTACGAAAAGTAAATTTCAATGAATCTAGTTTGCGTCAAGCCACCTTGAAGGAGGCATCATTGGTAGGGGCTGACTTACGTAAAGTCGACCTAAGTGGTGCTAATTTGAGCAATGCGAATCTGGTAGGGGCTAATCTTAGAAGAGCCAATTTGACTGGTGCTGATTTCAGCGGAGCTAAATTAAGCAACGCAAATCTAACCGGTGCAGATCTGAGTTCGGCAAATCTAACAGGTTCCGATTTGCTTGGAGCAGAGTTAATTGGAGCAAAAATGGAAAAAGCACATATGCAAGGTGCAATTCTAAAAAATGCCAATTTGAGCATTGCCAACTTGGTTGGTTCAAACCTCACGGAGGCTGATCTGAGCAATGCCAACCTTGTTGGAGCCAAACTGATTGATACAGACCTAACACGAGCAATTTTGAGAAATGCCAACCTTTCTCGTAAGCAACTTTGTAGGGTCAAGACAACTCTGGGCATCATCAACCCTGATTGCACAGATCAATAGGTCAATGAATATTCATTTGTATACTCATTCAAAACCATGCTGAACCACTCGTTTAAGATTCTTGATGGAGGGATGGGCCAAGAACTCGTGAAAAGAGCCCGTCACAAACTTACTCCACTTTGGTCTGCTGATGTCTTGAGAGATCATCCTGACTTGGTGGTAGATGTTCATCGCGATTTCATCAAAGCCGGTGCGGATGTAATCACACTGAGTTCCTATGCCGCCACACCCACTCGGCTTGCTAATTACAACAGACAAGATGAATTTAAAGTCTTGCAAGAAGCTGCAATTAACGCAGCAAGACAAGCTTGTGATGATATTAAGCAATCTCCCTTAATCGCTGGTACTCTCCCACCTCTTCCAGGTAGTTATCGACCGTCAGAACGCTTAACTTCTCAGTCTTCTCAAGAAGAATATCAGCAGATCGCAGAGCAACAATACAAACACGTTGACCTATTTTTATGTGAGACAATGGCTTCTATTGAAGAAGCTTGTATTAGTACATCTGTAGCTATGAAGTCAGGTCTACCCGTCTGGACTTCCCTCACCGTCAATGAAACAAATGGTTCATATTTACGATCTGGTGAGCCGATCAATGAAGCTGCTAAAGCAGTCCTTGCCGAGGGAGCAAGTGCTCTGTTGATCAACTGTTCACCACCTGAAGCAACCTCACAGGCTCTGGGTGAATTAGCTCTCCTCGCAGATACTTTTGGAGCGTATGCCAATGGTTTTGTTTCAGTGGAACCTTATCAGGGTCACGCCACTGTTGACGTATTGAAGTCCAGAGAGGAAATCAACCCTCAAACTTATGCTGAGTTTGCGAAAGAATGGCTTTCGAAGGGAGCTACGATTCTAGGAGGGTGCTGTGAGATTGGCCCAGAACATATCTCAGAGATCTACAGTCTCAGAGAGAATATTCTGAATTCAAACACTATTAAAAGTAATAACTAATTTACTGATGTTGGAATTAGACCTCGAGTCCCATATCTAAGAATCCCAGACCCCATCACCTCCGCTGATGCGACCTACCTCTTTCGAAATTCACTGACACTTCCAATCTGCCGTGAAGACTCTAGTGTCTATAAATGCTTATACTTATTGAAGATAAAATAATTCTCAGCGATTTAGATCAGTTGTTCTTGATTGGATATAATTTCACAGATAATGTTTTCTGATCTCAACTGATTTCGAAAATAACATTTTTCATTGCATCCCCATGATCGATCGATTGAAGAATCCTTTAGACCTCGTCATCTGTCTGAAGATGTTGAACGTCATCTCATTGTCTGACCATGAATCAGAGAAAAGAATTGATAAGATTGTCTCCAAGCACCTTGGCGATCGCCACGGGGAATATTCCAAGCAAGCAAATCAACAACTAATCAATCTGACTGATGGTCAAAAAGTTAAACTGACTCGCGAATGCTTGGATCGCTTGCAGGGAGAGGAGGATGCAGCAAAAAAAGAAATTCTTCTAATGTTTGAGGAAATCATTTTTGCGGATGATGAAGTACTTTCTTCGGAAAGGAAATTCTATGATCTCGCCAAAAGTTTGCTCCAGGTTAATACCTATGAGATTGAGCCAAGTGTTGAATTATTCGAGTACCTGAATGTTTTGAACTATGTTTCTAGCTCTGATTTTGCCAGCATCGACGAATTTGCCGAGATCTGGATCAAGTACATGGGTCCAGATATTAGAGTCTATTACAATGAGGCCTACCAAAACCTTAAAGACCTTGACCTGGAGAGCCAGATTCAGAAAGTGGGTGGGAATCTCAGAAAACTAAACAACATCGATGATCAACAAAAAATCAGCATTCGAACAATGGTCGAGGAAATTATCTTCTCGGATGATGAATTCACTGATGAGGAAAAAATCGTCTACGAATTGTTGCTAGAGAATCTTGGGGTCGAGCCAGGTATAGGGTATGACCAACCCACAGCGAATCCCCTTCGTTGGCTGAGCAATATTGAGCAAAGCCAATGGTTTCAAAACTCCATAAATTTGTTCATCGTTTTGACCGGAGTTGTGGTGGGTCTAGAAACCAGTGAAGCATTGGTTTCGGATTATCCCACCTTGTTTTATTCAATAGACACAGTCATCAAGTATATTTTTCTCGTCGAAATTCTTATTCGTTTCTTACCAAAATGGAACAAGCCTTTCGCCTTCTTTTCCGATGGATGGAACGTCTTTGATAGCCTCCTTGTCGTTGGATCATTCCTACCTTTTGGGTCTTATCCATTCATCCTCAGGGTCATCAGACTCTTACGCTTCGCAAGAATCTTCCGCCAAGTTCCTCAACTTAGAATCATTGTCATTTCATTGCTTCAGAGTACCAAACCCATTGGCTTTGTGGGAATTTTGCTCTTACTCTTGATTTATATTTACGGGGTGATTGGCACCACAGTTTTTTCAAAAAATGACCCCATCCATTTCGGCGATCTCCCAATCAGCATGGTGTCATTATTTCGAGCCGCTACTTTTGAGGACTGGACCGACCTGATGTACATTCAAATGTACAGTTGTGCTGAGTATGGATATGGGGACAACCAAGAGTTGTGTATAAACCCAGCAAAAATGCCGCTGACAGCAGTGTTCTATTTTATTAGCTTCATCATCATCAGCGGTCTAGTAATTTTAAATCTAGTCATCGGGGTCATCATCCAAAGCATGACTCAAGCAAAGGGGAGTCTTGAGAAAGACGAGGAACTCCGAAAGACCATCAAGAATATTGATTTTATTGTTAAGAAAGTCAGAGCGCGGAAGTTTGAGGAAATGCTCGATACAAATGATTCTTAAGTTCAATCAAAATTTTATTAAAACCATGATTTCATAGACAATCTGTTATATTTTTGAGAAAAAAGATTGCTGCATCTGATCCAGTGTTTGCTTTCGAAAGAGGGGTTTCTTCCCATTAGATTGGCACAGTAAGTTCCTGACTCTGCAGGAACTTTCTTTTCATTAACCGAATAATGGTTTCTTAGCTAATTTTGGAACTTACCTTGCCATTAGCTACCTTTTAATTGACATTTTTATCTCATTACCTGTATTTCCAGTACATTTCAAATAGTTTGGCTTCCAAATTTGCTGATGGCATTGAGCAATCGCCCCTAATTCTTTTTTCAGGAGTAAAATATATGAATCCCACTTCCTATTCTTTAATTTTGGTCTTGGTTCTCTACGTAGTTGTTTTCGCTTGGCTTGTGAACTCCTATGGAGTGATTTAGATCCTTGTATATTCTTGCTTAACTGAATTTTTATTTGTATGCTTGCCTTCAACCTGCTAGAAGGTTTTTATCCCAAGTCGACGGGATCATGTTTATTCCGCAATTCTTCACATAACATATTAATTTAGGTGTATCCATGGCTTCCATTGAGGTAAAAAATTTCGCCAACAATGCGGACGAGCTCAGCACTCCAAGCAACGCAAGGGTTGAGACGGTTAATGTAGGTGGTCAAAGAGTCATAAAACTAACAGTGCAACCAGGTTGGAAGTGGTCGAAAGATATCAAACCAGTTGTTGGCACTGAAAGCTGCCAAGCCAAGCACATTGGGGTAATTGTTTCTGGGACAGTAACTTGTCGTCACAACGATGGAACTGAGGTGACTTATTCGGGTGGAGACGCCTATGCGATCCAGCCTGGACACGATGCATGGGTTGTGGGTGATCAACCAGCTGTTGCCTATGAATTCCACGGAGCTTGGGGAGACTAAGAGTTCATCAGCACTAAAAAATAATATTTTTTTCCAATCTCAGCCGCAAAAAGGCTGGGGTTACTCTTCATTTATCTCCCTCACAGTTCTTCCCAAATAATCCCACTGCTTTTCTAATTAAATTTCTGAAACTAGAACTTGGACATGAAAAAATAAATGTTCGTGTGTTGAATGAATTGTTCTGGATTCAGAATTGCTTAGAATCATAGAGACATGAGTGTCTTTCAAAGGTTTTAGCGGGGGGCTAGTTTATGGTCGTTTGGTTAATTCTACTTGGTGGAGCCTTCACCATTTTGATTTTATTCCGACAAAGAAGGGTGGAAAGCGAAGCTTTGGAGATTCCTTCGGCGATGGTAATGCTCTTTCATCCAACGAAAGGGGAAGGAGACCTTACTCTCTGTGGAGCAGTGATTTTATACTCCTTTTCCCGAGTCGTTCTGGAGTTGTTTGAAATTGTGAGAAACGTATTTTAGTCGAGGGATTATGCTAAAGACATCTCTGCAAACTTAATTATAACCCATCAATATTCCCTTCGAATATTTAGGCCGCTAAAGGCAGCGGTTCAACAAGATCCTCCTGCAAATTATTCAACTAGACACCGGAACGAAGATCAGCAATAGTCTTCGTTGGGGTGATCGCCTCGACACTGACTATTAATTCAAGCAGAGCCCCAGTTTTTGACTCAGATGCCTGTTCGAAGGCCTCTGCAAAATCCTCCGTTTGCCTAACACAAAAACCCTTCATTCCAAAAGCTTCTGCAACAGCAGCAAAATCGGGATTGTGCAGATTCGTTCCAGAAACTCTACTTGGATACTTCCTCTCCTGATGCATCCGAATAGTTCCATACGCTCCATTGTTTAAAACTAAAATTACCATTCTAGCGCCATGCTGAACAGCTGTGCCGAGTTCAGCCAATCCCATCTGTAGATCGCCATCACCAGCAAAGCAGACGACCTGCCGATCACGATAGGCGAGAGCCGCAGCGATTGCTGCTGGCAGTCCATAGCCCATAGCCCCACTCTGTGGTGCCAGCAACCTATGTCTTGGACCAAAGCAAAAGTGTTTATTTGGCCAAAATGCGAAATTACCTGCCCCGTTGGTTAAGATGGCGTCTGGCTCTAGCCGATCTTGCAGGATCTTCATCACTGCTGACATGTCCACAGGGCTGTTTTGTGGAGGAGCTATCAAGGATGAAAGATAGTCGGAATGGCCCTTAGCAATCCACGTCGTTCTGTGGTAAAGATTTTTACCGCTAATTTCCAAGCTCTCAAGAAACTGCGCAAACTGGTTTGGGTTTGCATGAAAGCTAAGATGAGGCTGATATATTTTGCCGATTTCTCGGTCTGAGGCGTGAACGTGAATCAATTTCTGACGAGGATAAGGCGCTTCCAAGAGTGACCAAGATTGCGTAGCAGCCTCACCCAGGCGTGCATTGATAGCCAAAATCACATCTGAATTTTTTATCATCTCGGCGAGGTGAACTGCCATTCCAACACCGGCGTCTCCAACATACACTGGGCTATTGTTATCAATGAGGTCGTGATAGCGAAAAATTGCTGAAACAGGAAAGTTATGAAGCTCTGCAAACTTCTGCAAAGCGGATTTGCCCACTTCTTTCCAGCCTCCTCCCCCAATAAGGATCAGCGGTCGCTCCGCCTCGTTCAGAATACCTGTTAGAGCTTCTGCTTGAGATAGATCAACCCCAGCCTCAGCTAATTTAATTGGTTGACAAGGTTCGACAGACGTTTGAGTGGTCAACATGTCTTCGGGTAGTCCAATCACGACTGGTCCTGGCCGACCAGATAAGGCAAGGCGCCACGCACGGCTAACGATCTCTGGAATGCGCTCAGCGTTGTCAATCTCGGTAGCCCATTTGGCCAATGGACCAAAGAAAGCCCGATAATCCACTTCCTGAAAAGCCTCTCGGTCTTTCTGATCAACGCCAACCTGCCCTACGAATAGAATCATTGGAGAGCTGTCTTGACGAGCAGAATGAACACCGATTGAGCCATTGGTTGCTCCTGGCCCCCGAGTCACAAAACAGATCCCTGGCATACCAGTCAGCTTGCCCGACGCACATGCTGCAAAACTGGCTGCCCCTTCCTGTCGGCAAAGGGTGAATTGAATGTCAGCATCATGAAGAGCATCCAATACCGCCAGGTAGGATTCCCCAGGAACTCCAAAGCTATTTTTTACACCAAGATTTTGTAGACTCTGGACAAGGAGCTGAGCACCAGTAAGCCCTTCATTGTTTTCCATCATTCAACCTAAAAATACTGATCTTATTAATCTAATTATCTTTTCGATGATCATTTGAGCCAATCTTTTCATTCCGCAAAATTCTTTGCTCGGAGGATCTACCTTTGAACTGAGCTAATGCTTCCATAATTTCCTCAATCACTCTCTTGACGAATGAAAGGTGAAGAGTAATATCCATCCGGTGTTTCATCAAGTTTCGTCTCTCGATTACTTAATCATATTGGAAAGTCAAATCGTATGCAGTTGAGATTTATTTACACAAACATGCCTTTTTGGAGAGCTGAAGTTGGTAGAATCACCCTCTTTATTGGAGACGTGGAATTCGAGGATTTACGAATAGATCGAGAAGAGTTCCTCAGGGCAAAGGAGTCCGGAAAATTAGATGATGGCACCGTCATGCCTTTCCATCAAATGCCAGTTCTTGTAGTAGACGGAACATCGATCGCCCAAACAGGTGGCATCGCAAGATTTTGTGGAAAATTATCAGGGCTTTACCCAACTGATGATCACCTCAAGGCTGCGCAAATCGATCAGTTTATCGATTTTGCTACTGATTTGAACACAATGGTTTCCAGTACAAACCAAATCCAGGATGAAGACCAAAAATTGGCTACGCGGTTAGAATTGGCAAATGGTCCCCTGAAAAGGAAATTAGGCATGTTAGAGCGTTTGATTCAAGAGGGATCAGATTGGATTGTTCCTACTTCGATCAGCATAGCAGATATTGCAATTTGGCGAGTTCTGGGATGGTTTACCTCTGGATTATTGGATGGGATGCCCAAAAACCTACTCTCAGACTTTCCAAAAATTAGACACGCCTGTTTAGCTGTCGATAAACACCCTAAAGTTCAGGAATGGATTGGTCGAACCTACCCAGAAAATTATGTCAGGGGCACTTACTGACTGGGGTAAACGATGATTGTTTCTTCTGAGCCATTGAATAAGGATTATCGCTGGCAGGATGTTCCACTAAATACGATGCTTGTGTTAGATCGTAGTAAGGCCCCCCATGCAGATTCAGATGAATATGTATGGACGCCTAGAATGGTCAGAATAGTTCAAAGGAGTCAGCCATGAGTTCAAAGACGATTCGAGTAGCCCTAATCGGGGTGGGTGGTGTCTGTACCCACGTCCACTATCCTGGTTTTTCGCGCATCCCCGGAGTTGAAATTGTAGGGATCTGTGACCCAGATGCTTCACTGCGAGAGCGACGTAGCAGGGAGTGGGGAGTACAAGCTTGCTTTGAAGATGTTGATGACTTGCTCAGGGAAATGAAACCAGACGCAGTGGTGATCGCAACCCCTAACTGCACTCACAGATTGCTGATTTTGAAAGCTTTCGCTGCCGGTTCCCATGCGCTTTGTGAAAAACCACTGGGAATGAATCTTCAAGAGACCAAAGAAATTCTGGAGGCTACCCAGAAAACAAAACTTCGGCACATGACAGCTTTCACCTATCGCTTTGTTCCTGCAATGAACTACTTACGTTATTTGGTTCACTCCGGAGCATTGGGCGAGATTCGTCACGCGAGGTTCCAACGACTACAGGACTGGGGCGAACGAGCGATAGGCTGGCGCCAGTATTATGATCAGGCTGGTTCCGGTGAACTGGGAGATATGGGCATTCACCGGATTGATTTTGCAGAAGAGCTGCTAGGCCCCATCACTTCGTTATGCGCGCACACAAAACAATGGGCAGCTCGTGATCTCACGAACAGCGGAGAGCCATGCCCACCTCAAGATGTTGAGGATTGGGTCGCCTGGATCGCCCAATTTGAGAATGGAACAACTGGGGTTTTTGAAATGGGAAAGCTCACCAAAGGCTTTGGTCCAAGAGGTGATCACGATCAAGCTGAGTTGAACGGCACCAATGCTTCTGCAGTTTATCAGCTACATAATCCCCACCAAATCCTTTTCAGTAATCGTGGAGAATCCTACCGAATTCGACCTGTTCCAGCAGAATTTTTAAAGCGTTCTGATTCACCAAGAGATCCTAATGAGGGGGATCCTCTGATTCGGTTTAGATATGATCAAGCTTGGGAATTTATTAGTGCCATTCGTGAGGGTAGGGAGTGCACGCCATCCTTCTATCATGGCATGCGTGCACAGGCTGTGGCGGACGCAATCTTAGCGGCTGCAGAATCTAGAAAATGGATTGATATTAAATTTTAAATTATTGAAAATATTTAATTAATTAATTTTTATGATTTAATATATTATAAATAAATCATTCACTTTACCAGCAACCATTGGTTCTAGTCTTCTTTCATCTGAAGCACCTAAGGTGGCATCTCTTCTAGCGACGAAGTAACCCCCGCGATGGTGGTGCGTCTCATGTCGCGGACCTCTTTGTTGTCATAGCCCATCGCACGATGCATAGTGGCTTGGTTATCCCAAATCACCAAGTCATTGACACTCCACTTATGTCGATAAATGAATTCTCGCTGGGTCGCATGCTCTGTCAACCGCTTTAGAAAGATTCGAGATTCGGGAACCGTCCAACCCTCGATCAGGCCCGCATGTGCAGAAAGATATAGGGAAATGTTCTTGGTTCTAGAATGCCTGCGAACCAAAGCCTGCCTGACTGGAACCATTGCTTCCTGCTGATCTTCCCGGAACTCTGTAAAACCCAATTCACCTCTAGAATAGAGCTGACTGTGAAGAGTTACCTGACCAAGACATTTCTGCTGAGTTTTTTCATCCAAGGCTCTCCAGGCAGCCCTCATGTCCGCAAACTCTGTATCCCCTTCCGTAGTTGTAATGATCTTAGCCGAAAGGATTGAATATTGGGCCGGAATCGCCTTAAAAGAACTATCTGAATGCCAAAGCATATTTCCGAGGGAAAACAGCCTCTTTGGATCAGCAGTCTCCATTTTTCCACCTGTACGATCTAGATTGGAAATATCGTTTAGTTCCATCTGCAATCGCCGGTCATCTTGCTTCATGTAATCACCGGTAGCCAACTCCAAATCACCAAAGTATCGACTGAATCGAATGTGCTGCTCATCCGTCAATACTTGATTTGGAAAAACCAGCACTGCAAACGTGTCCAAAGCATTGAAGAGAGCTTCGACAGTTTCAGAGGACTGTGGTTCTGACAATGAGATGCCCTCTACCTGGGCAACAAAATCTGATAACTTTGGGTTGAGTGATGTGATTTCCAGGGACATTTTCTAAATTCACATAAAACGAGGCATCAACCATCTGGGTAGATACAAGATGAGGTCGGGCAGTAGAATTATTACTAATAGAATCAGTAACATTGGAATCAAAATAAAACACACATGGCGTAGGGCGTCAATGACTTTGATCTCACCGATCGCGCAGGAAATCATCAGGCAAAGTCCGTAAGGAGGGGAAACCAAACCAAAAGCAAGAGAGACAACGCCAATGATAGCGAAGTGAATGTCATGGATTCCAGCGTATTGCGCTAAGGGGAGCAGAACGGTTCCAAGAATGATGATTGCTGGAATGGCGTCAATGAACATCCCAATGAAAAGAAAAGACCCTGCGATGATCAAACCAGTACTGACCGGCCCCACACCAAAAGGTTTCAAGAATTCTACGATGGCCAAGGGAACTTTGTAATACGCTAGCAGCCAGCCAAATGCCGACGCAGTTCCCACGCAGAACAATGAAACTGCAGAGAAGCGGCCAGCTTCATAAAATGCTTTTACGACTTTACTGAGATTTAAAGTTCGATAGCCAATCACTCCCAGTAAAAGGGAATAAACGACAGCTACAGCAGAAGCTTCAGTAGGAGTAAATACGCCACCGACAATCCCACCGACAATGATGACAGGTGTCATTAATGGAGGAATTGCCTGGATTAGGGCGACAAAGAGTTCTTTCAGGTTTGATCGTTGGGTCGTCTCATAATTATTAGACTTGGCATAAATATATACAGCTAACATTTGTGAGGCAGCGATCAAAACTCCAGGAACCACACCGGCTAGAAAGAGACCTCCGATAGAAACTGACATCAATCCTCCCCAAACCACCATCATGATGCTAGGAGGAATGATCACACCCATCACCGACGAACAAGCTGTGATTGCCACTGAAAAGGAAGTGGAGAAACCCTGTTTTTTCATTTGTGGGATCAGGAGCGAACCAATCCCTGCAGCATCTGCTGTTGAAGAACCAGAGATACCCGCAAATAGCATACTAACGACGACATTTACGTGTCCCAGACCTCCTGTCAAATGTCCCACGAGGGCCCTGGAAAAACGAATCAGGCGGTCCGTGATCCCCGAGGCATTCATTAAGTTAGCGGCTAGTAAAAAGAAGGGGACTGCCAGCAAAATGAAAGCGTTGTAGGATTTGAACATTTCGTTCATCAAGACGATGGGCGTCAGGCGGTCCGAAAGTAACAACACTGGAGCACACGCAAGCCCCAGCGCAAAGGCGACTGGCACCCTCAAGATAATGAGAGCGATAAATGTGGGGAAAAGAATTGCTGAAACTTCTCCCGCGGTCATTCTGAACCCTTCAAGGTTTTCAGGTTATTGATGAATTTTTCGATCAAAAAGAAGAACCATGTTGCCCCTGCCAAAGGCCAGGCTCCGTAGATATAGATCATAGGCAATCCAGACATTTCGGATTGTTGCATCAATCCAAACTTTACCAGTGGCCAACCCCAAATGATGAAGATGACAGCAACACAAGTCATCATGAAATCTGGTATCAGTTCCCAAATCACCTTGCCGCGTTGTGTCTTCGGCTCAGGTATCAAATCTACAATAAAATGGGACTTGTCACGAACAGCGACCATGGAGCCCACGAGGATGATCCAGATGAAGCAGAATCGGGCCATTTCCTCAGTCCAGATGTACCTTGGAATCAAACCCGTATATCTGGAGAGCATCTGCATTGAAACTGGGATTAACAGCAGAAACATCAAGGCTGTGAGCAGGCCTCGGAGAAACCTGTGATAAAACTCAAAAATCATGGTCTTGAGTCATTTCAAGGGAGCCTATTGGGCCCCCTTTTTAAAAGTGGGTTACTCGATAGCTTGGATAGCTTTATAGAGATCCGCAGCATCATTATCTGCAAAGAACTCTTCAAGAACAGGCATCGCCGCATCAATCAACTTCTGACGTTCGGTAAAGTTGACCGTCTTCAATTTGCCCTCAGACTCAAGCTTGGTCAAAATTCCTTGCCCCTCGGTCATTTCAACTACACGACCGTAGGCGCCAGCATCTTTACCAGCCTGAATAATTGCTGTTTGTAGATCTGCAGGAAGACTTCGGAGGGTCTTGCCACTGATGGCCAGTGGTCGCACGGTAATGGAGTGCGCTGTGAGGGAGATATTTGGTCCAACCTCGTAAAATTTCATCTGCTGAATCCCGGCAGCTTCATTCTCTGCGGCATCAATCACACCGGTCTGAATTGCATTGTAGACTTCAGAGTAAGCGATCACGGATGGAGCCATCCCAAAAGCATTGAACAATTGGGTTTGAATCGGAGCACCCATCACACGAATCGGTACATCACTGATCTCGGACATGTTACTGACTGGCTTGTTGACGATCAGGTGCCGAATTCCACCCCCGCCATAGCCAATAATTTTGATATCAGCGCGCTTGTAAATATCTTCTTCAATCGGTCCAAACACGCCACTTGTCAGCACTTTGCTCCAGTGAGCTGGATCTCTGAAAAGCATTGGTGGATCCATCAGAGTTGCCATCTGTGAAAAGGTCGACATGTGGGAAGGAGAGGCGACAGCGTAGTCAACCGAGATTCCCTGGTTCATGTAGGCGACATAATCCTTCTCCAGCCCTAACTCGCTGTTTAGGTGCATCACAAATTCAAGCTCATCGGGACCGTTGTAATACATTTTGGTGAGTTCCTCGAAGCGTCGCATCAAGCGAGTATAGGAGTGAGTCTCATCAAACTGGCTGGCACCGTGCAGGGTAATTTTCTTGGCGTAGACCGTGGTGGTTGCCCCAACAAAAGCCATGCTCGTGGCGAGTCCGATTCCAATCACCTTTGACAGAATCGATTTGGCTGTTTTTGAAATCATCCACGTTTTCATGTTTCTCTCCATAGCGAGTTGACATTGAGTATCTTCACTAGTGCGAAGTACCGGCGGAGAATATTCCTTTAGGAATTTGATAGCAAGGCTTATTAAACCTTGCTTGCATTATTTTACCGAACATTGCCTGAATGTTAGGTTTTGGGTGGTTGACGCAAATACTCACTCAAGAAATCAACCATCTGCGGGACCATCTTCGCCCCATGTCCCATTCCCGCAGCTTCTGCCAGGGTTGACTGCGCGCCAATTGCCATTCGAGAAGTCGTTTTGAGATCCTCAGCCATTTGGACGTAGTAGTTGATATCTTTCACTGCATTCTCTAAAGAGAAAGCGAGATCAATCTGCCCATCGATGGCATAGTTCCGAATAAAATCCATCATGCCCGAACGTAAAGGCCCCGCTGACATGGCTTGATAAACTTTATCTCGGGGAACCTCCGCCGCATCAGCCATCGCGAAGACCTCTGCCATGGCACAGGCTGTAGTCATCGCAAAAAAGTTGTTCATGAGTTTGATTTTGTTCCCAGTACTTGACGAACCTAGGTAAAAAATATTCTCCCCCAGATCATCCAGCACTGGTTTTACCTGATTGAAGACCACCTCCTCCCCAGCCCCCATGATATTTAGCTTGCCATCCTTTGCGTGTGTTGGAGTTCGCCCCAAGGGACAATCCAAGTAGAATGCTCCCTTCTCAGCCAAATCTTTTGCAATCTTTAAAGTCGAAGAGGGCAAAGAAGTGCCAAAGTCGATAACAATTGTGCCCGCTTTCACTCCCAAAAGGACTCCTGCGTCACCGTAAATGTTAGATTCCACACTTAGGGAATTATCCACACAGAACATCACAATCTCGACTTGTTCTGCCATCTGCTTTGCTGAGACTGACTCGACAGCTCCCCTAGATACTGCTTCCTCAATTTTCTGACGACTGCGATTGCCTTTGACTATCAATTCATATCCCAGCGATTGAAGTCTCTCTACCATGGCTGAGCCCATCAGTCCCAAGCCGATAAATCCAATTTTTGGTTTCTGCATATCTACCCTAGATAGTTGATATTGAACTATTTAACTTCGTTCGCATTGGAATGGTAATGATTTCCTTTTCGAATAAGAAAAAAATTATCAGGGACATAAGTCAATTTCTAAGGAAAAAGACAACTGAATTTTGATAAATGATGTCTAAATCACCAAAAATTGCTCGACTAAATTCCTTAAGTTCATACTTTTGGTCGGATGAAAAAGTTACCTTGCTGGAATGATGGGCAGCAAAATCTCGCATTTTCAAATAAATGATTTGTAAGAGGAACCCAATGATCATCAGAAAAGTCACCCCTTTGAACAGCCTAAATACCGCATCACAACCAATTGATCTTGAAATCGAAGACGGTAAGATCTCGCGCCTTGGATCTCAGCTGGACAACCCAAAGGGTCTTAGAGAGTATGTATTTGAAGATGCCCTGATTTCGAAAGGTTGGGTGGATCTGCACGTACACGTTTATTTTGGGGCGACCGACATCTCCATCCGGCCTGAACAGGCTGGACTTGAAACTGGAGTGACTACTTTAGTTGATTGTGGATCTGCAGGGGAAGCCAACTTTGTTGGGTTTTCAGAATTCATTGCGAAACAGGCCAAGGAGAGACTCTTTGCGTTCTTGAACATCGGCAGCATCGGGCTTGTCGCCTGCAATCGAATCAGTGAACTTTCTCTTGGGTTTCGCTCAGTCAATGTCGAACGAACTTTAAAAACCATTGAGAATTATCCTGAACTAATTCGGGGGATCAAGTGCAGGGCTAGTCAGGTCATAACTGGAGACTTGGGGGCTGAAGCGGTACGAGTAGCTAGGAAGGTAGCCCGTGTCGCAGGCTTGCCACTGATCGTCCATGTTGGGGAACCACCACCCTTGTTGGAAGACGTGCTTGATCTTCTTGAGGAAGGGGATGTGGTCACCCATGCCTTTCATGGGAAACCCGGGGGTAATCTGATGGAGGATCCAAGGTCACTTGCCGCTGTCCACGAAGCTCGAGCTCGAGGGGTTTTATTGGACGTTGGGCATGGTGCAGCCTCTTTTTCCTTCAAGGTGATGCGCTTTGCGAGAGAGCAGGGAATTGAAACAGATTTGATTAGCACCGACCTGCACCGCAACAGCATCAAGGGACCCGCCTACGACCTGCCTACAACCCTTTCAAAACTTTTGAATCTGGGAATGCCGCTGGATCAAGTCATTGCAGCTGGATCAACAAGACCCTCTTCCTTTTTAGACCCCACTGAGGGTAAAGATTGGTTGAAAGTTGGCCAGAACGCAGACCTAACGGTGTTCCGGGTAGATGAGGCAAATATTTCAGTCGAAGATAGCCTTGGGGATCATCTCACTTTAACTCAGTTGATTCATCCACTGCTCGCTGTTCAGGGGTCAAATCATGCTGAGTGCAGTCTACGATTCCAGTGAAATTGTGATTGACCGAAAATCTAGCACCAATGGGCTGGTAGGATCGGCTGGCCATTATCAAGCTTGTCTGCAATCCAGTTTGCTTGTCGAACCCCATCTCGATAACTCGAGTGCTGAAAAGGCACTCTATCAACAGGCCCGGCAAAAGCCTCAAACAAAGCATCACAGAACCCCACAGAGTCTTCAACTAACATGGTGGGCATTTTAATTTGGGGAGCGTGATGAACTGGTTCGAAATAAGACAGAGTTTTCTCTACGGACAATCGAGAGGATGCTGAGCCTCGTAAGTGATCGTTGAATTCTTCGAGAGGATAGTTGCTAGTCTGAGATGCTCTCTTCAGGGAGTTGTAATGGAGCGCAGGGGTATAGTGCAGTGCCGCTGCCTCAGATCTACGGGCTGCTGTCCAAAGCGCTAATTCACCACCAAGTAAGCAAATTCTTCGACGGTCCACTTCTTCACGACTTTTCAAAAATTCCATGACAGACAAGCAATCTCCAGCAATCTCACGGTAAATGTAAGATTCCGCAGCTTCAATACCCAAGGTCAATAAACCCGGGTATGCAGCCGCAAAAGGCTCATCAGAGAGTCGTTGGCCTCGATGACACAAGGCTACACAGATATACTTACAACGCTCTTCAAATGGTGGGATGTGAACCACGCTCCCATAGTTTGGGAGATGGTAAATGACCGGGAAGGGCCCTTCACCTTTTGGCACACTGTAGTAAGCAAAGATTCGATAACCTTTCACACTTGATAGCCACAACCCGTACACAGTGAATTGAGGTTTGCTGCGAATGGGAAGTTCCTTCAATTCAGGCTCTGGGACCACTGAATTCAAGTCGCTTTCAATACCAGCCCAAAATTGATCAAAGTCCTTTGGTTTCATGATTCCTTGTATTTTTCAGAGCTCGGTGACTCAAGATCGCGCTGGTTTCAATTGGTCGTCAAAAAAAGCATCCACCACATGATCATGCTCATGATGATTGGCGTCATGACCATGTCCTTCGTATTCGTAGAGCTTTTTATTCGGCGTACCAATCTTTTCCATCAAGGGATAGGCAGTCTCTGGGGGGCAGACGTCATCTTGCAGGCCAATGTAGACGATAATTGGACATTGAATCCGCTCTGCAAAGTTAAAGCAGTCATAATAATTCCAAGTATTCGCTATCGCAGAGCTATGTTCTGGTTGAATTCCCAGATAATCGTTGATCTCCTCATACGGATAAGTTCGGGTCAACTTAAAGGCATCAACGACTCCCGCAAGATAAGGGGCTCCAGCTGAGGCCGCTCTAACTTGTTGACGGAGTGCGGACACAACAAGAGTCAATGCACCACCCTGGCTACTCCCTTGGATTCCAATCCGATCTGAGTCTACTTCTGGTTGCTCAAGTAGAAAATCAATCACCCGCACTGCATCAATGTAAAATCCCTTGTAACCATAATGGTCTCGATCGATGATGTTGTGAGTTAACAATCCGGGATATCCGGGATTGAATGCAGCATTGCTCCGTAATTTGCCCCGTGGTGCAGCACCAAAGGTAGCATAACCTTGGGCAGCATGTGATTTTGGCAGGGTTGGCTCACTGATGTAGCCTGGATAGAAAACACGGGCAGGAAGAGGTTTGGTTCTTTCTCTAGGCAGACAATACCAGCCAGCGATTCGCAAACCATCAAGGCTGTCATATTTGACTTCGAACACCTCGACTTCCTCACCGGAACGCAAAGGATCCAACTCAATCGCGGCATTCAGTGGGATGGAGTCGACTTCCGCCATGATTTCCTGCCAAAAGTGGTCAAAGTCATACGGTTTGACCACTTCCGTAGGATGAGCAGATAGATTTGGTTTGGGCACAAAACTCCTTTATTTCAAAAACATCGTTGATTCAGATTGATGGCAAAAGATAACAAATTAGTTGATTACCTTGAGAATCTGCTCCAACACAATCTGCGTCTCTTCATCACTCACCGTCATTGGATTGAGAAAAATGGCGTTTAGTCTCTCAGAGGGCGCAACAGATACTGCAGGTTCGCCTGCCATCAATT